>Ga0214923_10008281_pt1 | contig 11127 bp, 6 predicted proteins | sample LL1510_MetaG_FD_177993 | JGI IMG/M metagenome (GOLD analysis project Ga0214923, IMG submission 177993) | Freshwater microbial communities from Lake Lanier, Atlanta, Georgia, United States - LL-1510 | ecosystem: Environmental > Aquatic > Freshwater > Lake | place: USA: Georgia | collected 2015-10-15 | reverse complement strand
TTTCTACGGAATCTCCCAAGTCGTTGAAGTGATGCTCGTGGTGCCAAATTTTGTAGGGCCCAATCCGTTGTTCATCCACGAAAAACAACCCGTCTTTTACTGTTTTAATTTCGGTAACCCAGCGCATGGGAATGTTTAACAGGGGTTTAACGGTGTATTCAATCATTAATCCCTCGTACATTTTTTCCGGCAGCTCTGTGCGTACGACAAAACCCATGGAAGGCGGGGTAATTTTAGCCAGATTGTGGGGAGAGGAGAAAAAATCCCAGCACGTGGCGAGATTGGTTTTGACGACTTGGGTGCGTTTGAGTTGGTGCATAAAGAAGTAACAATTAAAGGATTAAAATGTTAGCATGAACGCAGTATATTCAACGCACTTCCGGGAGCGCACACAATATATCTTAGGTTGTTCATATATTTCTGCGACTTCCAGCGGATAGTATTCAAAATTCGCCTGACAACATGGGCCAATTTATTGGTGCTTAAATTAAATTTATAGTTCTTTGTTACTTTCAAATTGGAATAACAAATGAACAAGAAGTGATCATAGATAAACAATGAATTATTCAACTAAATATCCCGCATTCATTTCGATTTACGACATCACTCAAAAAACGCATGATTCTAAAATTAACAAATATGGGTTGGAATTAACGATAGAAAATTATGACGCATAAAAAAAGCGAGACTTGCATCCCGCTTTGAATGTTTTCACAACGGAATAATCCTTATTGTGATTCGCTTCAATTTGTGGGATAAATTTAGTAAAATAATTTAATTCGTCAAGCCAAACAAAAAAATATAGATTAACAAAATAATTTAATAGGTATGACAAAAACTATTTTAGGATTAGATCTGGGAACCACCTCTATTGGTTGGGCATTAGTAAAAGAAGGTAAAGATGCCGACATCATCAAAACAGGTGTGCGAATTATACCTCTTTCAAGTGATGAAATACAAAATTTCGAGAAAGGGAAATCGATTACAACAAATGCCGATCGGACACTAAAAAGAAGTGCGAGAAGAGGATTGCAACGATACAAATTAAGAAGAGAACATTTGATAAATATTCTGATTAGCAACAATCTAATTAGCAAAGAATCTATCCTCAATGAAGTTGGCAATTATTCGACATTTCAGACATACCGACTAAGAAACCTGGCTGTTTCAGAACAAATTAAATTGGATGAATTTGCACGGATCTTACTTATGCTCAATAAAAAAAGAGGTTATAAAAGCAGTCGAAAGTCCAAAGGAGAAGATGAGGGAATGGCAATTGACGGTATGGAAATCGCCAAATTACTGTATGAAGAAAACTTGACCCCTGGACAGTTAGTCGCCCAGCGTTTTGCACAAGGAAAATCTAGCATCCCTGATTTCTACCGCTCTGATTTACAAGCAGAATTTGACCGCATTTGGAATCAACAAAAGCAGTTTTATCCTGAATTTTATACAGATATCTTATATGAAGAACTTAAAGGGAAAACCAAAACTATATCAGCTGGAATCTTAAGAAAGAAAGGTCTAGAAGGAATTGAATTCAAAGGTAAATTGAGTGAGAAAAAAAGATTAAGGTTTTCAATAAGGGCAAAAGCTGTAAAGCAGGAATGTGGTCTGGATGAAATTTCTGAGATTTTACCAGAAATAAATCAACAAATAAATCAGTCTAGTGGTTATCTAGGTGCGATAAGTGACAGAAGTAAGGAGTTGTTTTTTAACAATCAAACAGTGGGTCAGTTTTTATATCAGCAAATTGAAAAAAACCCGCATTTACCACTTAAGAATCAAGTTTTCTATCGTCAAGACTATTTAGATGAATTTAATCGGATTTGGGAAAAACAAGCGGAGTTTTACCCTGAAACTTTAACTTCTAAACTAAAAGCAGAAATTCGAGACACTGTAATCTTTTATCAGCGTCGGTTAAAATCACAAAAATCATTATTAAGCATTTGCGAATTTGAAGGAAAGCAAATTGAGATAGATATTGATGGGGTAAAAAAGAAAAGAATAATCGGACCGAAGGTATGCCCTAAGTCCTCCCCTATTTTTCAAGAATTTAAAATTTGGTCCCAGTTAAATAACATAACATATTCAAATGCTGGATTTAAAAAATCGGAAGACATTTCATTGGAATTAGAACAAATGAAGCTCCTGTTTGATGAATTAAATTGGAAAGAAAAATTATCCTCCACCGAGGTAATTAAGTTATTGGGAATTAATGGGTATGAGCTCAACTTCAAGGAAATTGAAGGTAATAGAACTCATGCCGCATTTATAAAAGTACTCAATGATTTTTTTGTAAATGAGGGCCATGATGAATTGGATTTGCTCAAAATGAACGCCAAAGAATTGATTAATACGCTGAAACAACTATTCCCAATTTACAACATTAACCAAGAGCTGTTGAACTTTAATACAAATGTAGACGGACAGGAATTAGAAAAGCAAGTTTTCTACGAATTATGGCATTTACTCTATTCCTATGAAGGCGATAATTCTCAAAGCGGAATTAACTCATTGCGAGAAAAATTAGCAGACTCAAAATTTGGCTTTCCAAAAGAATCAAATGCTGTTATTACTAACATTTCATTATCTCAAGACTATAGCAGTTTATCGGCTCGTGCTATCCGAAAAATCCTTCCTTTCCTTAAGGAAGGAAATCGATATGATTTAGCATGCTTACTGGCTGGATACAACCACTCTCATTCTGAAACCAAAGACGATTTGTCGAAAAAAGTTTTATTGGATAAACTGGATATCTTACCTAAAAATGAATTAAGAAACCCAGTTGTTGAGAAGATTTTAAATCAAATGATCAATGTGGTAAATACCATTTTTGAAACTTATGGCAAACCAGACGAGATTCGCATCGAAATGGCGCGTGAATTGAAAAAAAGTGCTAAGGAACGAGAAAATGCTACCAAGGCTATCAGACAAGCCACCGATGAACATTTAAAATTAAAACGAGAATTACAGGCTGAATTTGGTTTAACCAACGTAAGTCGAAATGATTTAATTCGTTACAAATTGTATCTAGAATTAAAAGAAAATGGATTCAAAACACTTTATTCTAACCAGCCAATTGACCGTTCGAAATTGTTCAGTTCTGAATATGACATTGAACACATTATTCCACAATCCAAATTGTTTGATGATTCTTTCTCGAATAAAACACTTGAACTTAGATCGGTAAACTTAAAGAAGGGAAATGACACAGCCTATGATTTTATTGTAAAAGAATTTGGTGAAGAAGGCCTTAAACAGTATGAGGCAAAAGTTAAGGCACTTTTCGGAAATCAACAAGGTAAAAAATCTAAATACCGTAAATTGCTTATGAGTGAAACCGAAATCCCAAAAGATTTTATTGAAAGGGAATTGAGAGACACTCAATATATCGCAAAAAAAGCAAAAGATATACTTGCTACGGTTGTGCTGCATGTTTCAACTACTACAGGGTCCATAACCGAGAAATTAAGAGATGATTGGCAATTAGTGGATATTCTTAAAGAATTGAATTGGAACAAATATCATAAACTAGGTATGACAGAAACTATTGAAAATCGTCATGGACAAAAAGTGAATCGTATCTTAGACTGGACAAAAAGAAACGACCATCGACACCATGCAATGGATGCCATTACCGTCGCTTTTACGAAACGAGAATATGTTAAGTATTTCAATAATTTGAATGCGAAAAGTGAGAAAGATGGTGAGATTTATAAAATTCTCAAAACCGAAACCTATGTTGACAAGGATCAAAAAAGGCGTTTTAACCCACCGATGCCATTAACCCAATTTCGAATAAGAGCGAAAGAACACCTGGAAAACACACTCATTTCCTTTAAAGCAAAGAATAAAGTTTCTACTGTAAATAAAAATGCAATTAAAACTGCAAAAGGTAAAAAGACAATAATTCAAGATACACCCCGGGGACAATTGCACCTCGAAACTGTATATGGTTCTTCTCAGTATTATTCGTCAAAAGTTGAAAAAATTGGTGCGAATTTCGATTTAAATAAAATTAATAAGGTTGCAAATTCCAAATACCGGAAACTTTTACAAAAACGATTGGAAGAACATGGGAATGATCCAAAGAAAGCCTTTACTGGAGTCAATAGTTTAAGTAAAAATCCCATTTACCTCAATGCGTTAGAAACGTACACACTTCCAGAATCTGTAAAAGTGGTTGAGTTTGAAACCCGGTATACAATAAGAAAACCGATAACACCGGATTTAAAAATTGATAAAGTAATCGATAAAGGGATTCAGCTAATTTTACAAGAACGACTTAATCAACATTATGGAGATGCAAAAAAAGCATTTTCTAATTTAGAAGAGGATCCTATTTACTTGAATAAAGAAAAAGGGCAGGTTTTGAAACGGGTCACCATTCAGGGGATTAATAATGCCGTAGCCTTACACTCAAAAAAAGATCATTTTGGCAAAGAATTATTGGATGTAAATGGCAATGCTATTCCCGTAGATTTTGTAAATACCGGAAATAATCACCATGTTGCCATCTACCGAGACGAAAATGATAACTTACACGAAGAGGTTGTATCATTATTTGAGGCGGTTACTAGACAAAATCAAGGCTTACCGATCATCAAAAAACACCATGAATTGGGTTGGGAATTTTTATTTACCATGAAGCAAAATGAATACTTTGTATTCCCGAATGAAGAAACGGGTTTTGATCCATCGGAAATTGACTTACTCGATCCAAGGAATTACGCTAAAATAAGTCCTAATTTATTTAGGGTACAGAAATTTGGTTCTTTGCTTTCAGGTTTTTGGTTTAGGCATCACCTTGAAACTAAGATAGATATAAAATCCGAATTAAAAGGTCAAACCTACAAAGTTATTCAGACCACAAAAAATTTGAAATCAATATTAAAAGTAAGATTAAACCATGTTGGTTCAATTATTCAAATTGGTGAATATTAAATGGTAAAACGTACACTTCATTTCAGTAATCCTGCGCATTTGTCATTTCAAAATGCGCAGCTTTTGATTGAACTAAAGGATGAACAACGAACATCAAGAACTATTCCCGTTGAAGACATCGGTGTAGTTATCCTAGAACATCCGCAAACTACCCTTTCAATGAAGGTATTGGATGCGTTAATTAAAGCAAATGTAGCCATTGTGAGTTGCGATGACCATTACATGCCCTCGGGAATGTTCTTACCTCTTGAAGGGCACCATACACAAACCGAACGCATACGAAACCAATTGAATGCCAGCGAACCCTTAAAAAAACAATTGTGGCAACAGACTATAAGAATTAAAATCGCAAACCAAGCCGCCGTATTGGATAAAATCGGATTGAATGGCGCAAGATTGTTGGATCTTTCGCAAAAGGTAAAAAGTGGAGATACCTCTAATCTAGAAGCCCAAGCTGCATCCTATTATTGGCATCAACTGTACGGAAGCGATTTTGTTAGGTCTAGAAAAATGGAAAGCCCCAACGCGCAATTAAACTATGGCTATGCAATTCTGCGGTCTTTGGTTGCACGCGCCTTGAGCGCCTCAGGTATGTATCCCTCCGTTGGGATCCATCACCGCAATAAATACAATGCCTTTTGTTTAGCGGATGACATCATGGAACCCTACAGACCGTTTGTAGACTGGATGGTTTTGAATTTAAATTACCCAGAGGAAGAGTCTGGCTTAACTAAAAACCAGAAAATAACTTTACTTTCTATACCTCAAATCGATGTACAGATAACAGAACTAAAAAGACCCTTATTTCATGCAGTGAGCCTAACAACAGCCAGCTTATACAAATGTTTTGCTGGTGAAACACGAAAAGTATCTTTCCCGAATTTTGAATGAATTACGAACGTTTTAATGCCTATCGCAACATGTGGGTAATGGTATTATTTGATTTACCGACAGAAACCAAAAAAGAGCGGAGAATTGCGCAGCAATTCCGTAAAAAACTGCAACAGCACGGGTTTATTATGTTCCAATTCTCCATTTACATTCGATTTTGCCAAAGCATTGAAAACGCAACCGTTTATACGAATAGAGTAAAAGCCATGCTCCCAGAAAAAGGAAAGGTAGGAATATTTGCAATTACAGATAAACAATTTGGACGCATGGAAATTTATCACGGCGTTAAAAAAGCCGATCCAACACCTGTTCCTCAACAATTAGAATTATTTTAATTAGAAATTAAGCAGGTAGCTTAATGGCTTTAATCGATTATTTTTTTTCTTCCAAAACACACTAAACCCTTGTCGGTATTAGGCCATAAGCGACGCAGTTGTCGCTTATCGACCTAAAAATACAAATTGAAAGCGAATCACAACGACACTACCTTAAAAGCGTTACGTCAACAAGTTGTCGCTTATCGACCTAAAAATACAAATTGAAAGCGAATCACAACAATACATCTGGCGCGGACTGTCGTAATAAAGTTGTCGCTTATCGACCTAAAAATACAAATTGAAAGCGAATCACAACAGCATACTTAACCTGGAATGTATACCCATGGTTGTCGCTTATCGACCTAAAAATACAAATTGAAAGCGAATCACAACCACAAAGGGAAGTACTACATTTTGTAAGTAGTTGTCGCTTATCGACCTAAAAATACAAATTGAAAGCGAATCACAACACCACGAATAACGCGATAATAAACAACGTAGTTGTCGCTTATCGACCTAAAAATACAAATTGAAAGCGAATCACAACACGAGCCCAACGTATTCATCAACATGAGTAGTTGTCGCTTATCGACCTAAAAATACAAATTGAAAGCGAATCACAACAACGTCGTTCCGTCTTTTCGTTTACGAATGTTGTCGCTTATCGACCTAAAAATACAAATTGAAAGCGAATCACAACCTGTTCCAATTAAAAATAACCGCGTCGTTTGTTGTCGCTTATCGACCTAAAAATACAAATTGAAAGCGAATCACAACAAGATGGAATAAAAGAACCATTTATTCTAAGTTGTCGCTTATCGACCTAAAAATACAAATTGAAAGCGAATCACAACCTCAATGAGGTACTCTTTCTCTTCTTCCATGTTGTCGCTTATCGACCTAAAAATACAAATTGAAAGCGAATCACAACTAATGCAGGAGAACTGCTCCAAGTGGCTAAGTTGTCGCTTATCGACCTAAAAATACAAATTGAAAGCGAATCACAACTGAGCGTTAACGTATGTGTCGAAAAATGGAGTTGTCGCTTATCGACCTAAAAATACAAATTGAAAGCGAATCACAACCAGAACCGAGCGGTAAAAAACTCAAAATATGTTGTCGCTTATCGACCTAAAAATACAAATTGAAAGCGAATCACAACTGTAATCACTTGTCTCCTCTTCAAGCATGGGTTGTCGCTTATCGACCTAAAAATACAAATTGAAAGCGAATCACAACATTAACCTATCCGCTCCTATTCGCTTTTGGGTTGTCGCTTATCGACCTAAAAATACAAATTGAAAGCGAATCACAACTATGCCGGCAACAAGCAAATACGATTATTGGTTGTCGCTTATCGACCTAAAAATACAAATTGAAAGCGAATCACAACTTGTCATTTCGCCTATTCGTTGAAAAATTTGTTGTCGCTTATCGACCTAAAAATACAAATTGAAAGCGAATCACAACGAGGTCAAGGACAACACCAAGAGCCTCAAGTTGTCGCTTATCGACCTAAAAATACAAATTGAAAGCGAATCACAACTTCAGCAAGCATATCCTGCTCCTTCAAAGGTTGTCGCTTATCGACCTAAAAATACAAATTGAAAGCGAATCACAACTCTGGTAGCTTTTTGTATGCCCCCTCAAGAGTTGTCGCTTATCGACCTAAAAATACAAATTGAAAGCGAATCACAACCAAACCAAGTCAATATATTGCTTTGGCCGAGTTGTCGCTTATCGACCTAAAAATACAAATTGAAAGCGAATCACAACGAACTACTGCTCCTAATTGCTTGAATGAGGTTGTCGCTTATCGACCTAAAAATACAAATTGAAAGCGAATCACAACAAACAACGCGTTGTTTTGTGTGGTCGAAAAGTTGTCGCTTATCGACCTAAAAATACAAATTGAAAGCGAATCACAACTAATCCGTGTTTTTGTAGTCCGCGTAATCGTTGTCGCTTATCGACCTAAAAATACAAATTGAAAGCGAATCACAACCATCGAACTGCTTGTTTACACTCATTGTACGTTGTCGCTTATCGACCTAAAAATACAAATTGAAAGCGAATCACAACGTTGTTCCTCGCTCGGTACGCCATTGTTAAGTTGTCGCTTATCGACCTAAAAATACAAATTGAAAGCGAATCACAACGACGCTCTGAATTTCATAGCTGTGCCTCCTGTTGTCGCTTATCGACCTAAAAATACAAATTGAAAGCGAATCACAACAGCAACGGGAGTAATTAACCCGTTGCCGTCGTTGTCGCTTATCGACCTAAAAATACAAATTGAAAGCGAATCACAACTATTTCCAAAAAATTATTGTCGTATTGTATGTTGTCGCTTATCGACCTAAAAATACAAATTGAAAGCGAATCACAACTGGCATTGTTTTCTTTCTTCATTCCATACTGTTGTCGCTTATCGACCTAAAAATACAAATTGAAAGCGAATCACAACTTACCGTCTGCTCCGGTATTGCTAAGTGGGTTGTCGCTTATCGACCTAAAAATACAAATTGAAAGCGAATCACAACGAAAGGTTAAGATGGAGCTTGCTACCATTGGTTGTCGCTTATCGACCTAAAAATACAAATTGAAAGCGAATCACAACCATACGTTTGAAAAATCCGGTGCCCTCGTAGTTGTCGCTTATCGACCTAAAAATACAAATTGAAAGCGAATCACAACACTGCGGAGGCACAGCTCAAAGGGGTGCAAAGTTGTCGCTTATCGACCTAAAAATACAAATTGAAAGCGAATCACAACTACAAAGAAAGACCGTTTATCCACTTTGCCGTTGTCGCTTATCGACCTAAAAATACAAATTGAAAGCGAATCACAACAGGGTGGGGGTGCAAGTGGTGGCGGTGGTGGTTGTCGCTTATCGACCTAAAAATACAAATTGAAAGCGAATCACAACTAAATCCATATTTATTTTTTATAGTCCACAGTTGTCGCTTATCGACCTAAAAATACAAATTGAAAGCGAATCACAACTATACTTTACATGTGTATACCTTTATTCTTGTTGTCGCTTATCGACCTAAAAATACAAATTGAAAGCGAATCACAACACGGTATAGGTTCCGGCCATACTTGGCACTGTTGTCGCTTATCGACCTAAAAATACACCGCGAAGCAGCAACGCAGTTAAATTGAAAGCGAATCACAACTGTTTTTGTTCTTCCGTCCATTCGTCTGCAGTTGTCGCTTATCGACCTAAAAATACACCGCGAAGCAGCAACGCAGTTAAATTGAAAGCGAATCACAACACTATCTCATTAAGTCCTGCGACATTATATGTTGTCGCTTATCGACCTAAAAATACAAATTGAAAGCGAATCACAACGAGTGCATACCAATGAAGGAGAACATGGTAGTTGTCGCTTATCGACCTAAAAATACAAATTGAAAGCGAATCACAACTTACAACGCTTTGTCCGATAATACCCGTTAGTTGTCGCTTATCGACCTAAAAATACAAATTGAAAGCGAATCACAACTAAATTCCATTTCAAAGGGTTTTAAGTTAAGTTGTCGCTTATCGACCTAAAAATACAAATTGAAAGCGAATCACAACTATTGCGCTCAATTAATGCAATGGGCGGTAGTTGTCGCTTATCGACCTAAAAATACAAATTGAAAGCGAATCACAACAGCTCTTCATTCACTCCTGCAATGCTTGCAGTTGTCGCTTATCGACCTAAAAATACACCGCGAAGCAGCAACGCAGTTAAATTGAAAGCGAATCACAACTATTTAAGGTTCGACTTTATTATTTATAGAGTTGTCGCTTATCGACCTAAAAATACACCGCGAAGCAGCAACGCAGTTAAATTGAAAGCGAATCACAACTAATGTATCAAGAAAAGTGTCTACCTTTGAGTTGTCGCTTATCGACCTAAAAATACACCGCGAAGCAGCAACGCAGTTAAATTGAAAGCGAATCACAACTATCTTGTACTTGCCCTTAACTAACTCAAGTCCTCTATTTCAATCCATTCTTTGAAAAGAAAACTAACAGAACCATTCCCAAATTGAACTTGAATAATATCGTCATCAACATTATCACCCACAATGTCTACCTCAAATACTTCACCTTGTAATACTTTCTCCTCTTCCATTATTGGTTCTTCATCATAATCAAATCCAATACAACACTCAATAAATCGTTCTTCTAAAAATTTAATTTTACTCATGTCTTTTTTTTAATTTACTTGAATATACGAACTTTATTTTAATTTTCTTTTTCCTTTAACACACAATTATTTCTTACAATTGAGAGTAATGTTAATAATCCGTATTCAATGTTTTCATCACTTGAATTAGCATAAAACATAGCAATACCAAATACACCTCTACATTCATTTATATCACTTGTCATCCCATCAATGTAATGTTGTGCTTCATCTTCACCATGTACTTCTATTAACCATTCTGTTTCACTTTCAATAACCAATGTTTTGATTTGTTCTAGTGTTATCATAACTTTTCTTTTTATTTTCTTAATTTATTTAAACATACTAAAGCCCCTTTAATTAAGGGGCTCCTTTAATTAACTTATTTATTTTAAATTTTATCTCTAAACATCAATTTCAATTTATCTTCAAGTCCTGAATTAATTAATTCTTCTTCTTTTTCATCAATCAACTTACCTAAATCAATACCTAAATCTTTTAATTGTGATTTGAATTGTTTATTCGCTTATCGACCTAAAAATACACCGCGAAGCAGCAACGCAGTTAAATTGAAAGCGATCTTTTTAATTTATAATGGTAAGTATTATGGCCATTGTTTGGGGGCATTACTCGGTTAGCTGTTTTTTTTTGACAACGCTACCGAAGAAAAACCCAACGATGTTCGTCGGAATTTTGGGCAGAAAAACCGTATCCATCCCAATCAAAGGCCTGAATATCGGCGAGTTGTTCCAATTGATTTTGAACGATGAAACGGGCCATTTTAC
>Ga0214923_10008280_pt1 | contig 11129 bp, 3 predicted proteins | sample LL1510_MetaG_FD_177993 | JGI IMG/M metagenome (GOLD analysis project Ga0214923, IMG submission 177993) | Freshwater microbial communities from Lake Lanier, Atlanta, Georgia, United States - LL-1510 | ecosystem: Environmental > Aquatic > Freshwater > Lake | place: USA: Georgia | collected 2015-10-15 | reverse complement strand
CGCCACTGATCTTATTTCTCAGAGCAATTCCCTGATTGATCTTCTTCCATCTGTGGTGATCAGAAAGAAACTCGAACCACTCGGTGCTCCTGGAGCTGATAGACGCTGCATAGTTATCCTGGAACATGCGCTTCATCAGACGGGCTACGTGATTATGAGTAGGAGATGTGTAGTGCAGGATGTAATTCACGATGTCGCGCTCAATGATTTCCTTGAATGCAATGGGATTATCTAGTTGAGCCCAGTGCCTCAGACTACGAATGGTCAGACGACGCCCATTTCCCTCGGCCCGCATAGACGTATCCCACTTGCGCTTTAGTTTTACCAGATCGTTGCCGGCAGATTTCGCAGACTTTGCGCTGAACTCCATCCACAGATTGAACATATCAGGGCTCTGTGAAATTGAGTGTAGACAGAGACCTACGCGAAGCCACGACTCATAATCGTCGGCACGCTTTGCATTGAGGCACTCTCTGACAAACTGCTTAACAAGGTCAACCTCCTCGTAATTCGTATCTACTTGGACCTCCTCAAAGGCCTCATTTACAAGGGGATTCTTCTCAATACGCTGGACTTGTTCCTCAGTCAAATTCTCAATAGGAAGAACAGGGGCTACAGGAGCTTGTGCTGCTGTATGACCACCAGATGCAACTAAGCGATCATACATTGGCTTTGCATCTGCTTTTACCTCATTATCATCTGAGCTAAGCTTGTAACGAACGCTCAGAAGCTCGAGAAGCTCCCTATTGTCATAGTTGAATGGCTCAATAACAGACCAACTATTTGCAGCAGGAGTATAGTCTAGAACATAGCTGAGAGTGTAGGCGGGGATATCGGGCTTTGACTCACCATAGAGAAACCACCCCTGCTTTCTCGTGCAAGAAGCATCATAGATACCCTCTGGCTCGTTGATAAATGAGGTCCCCTTGAATGTCTCCTTGATTGCGTCCTGGCCGAGCATCCAATTTCTCAGGATACCCTGTTTCTCAAAGGACAGAATAATATCAGGGCAGACAATATGAATACCATCCTTGATTTCACCAGATTTCTTATCAACGTATGCCTGGGGCCTTAGAGAAACAAAGTATCTGAGCTCCTCATAAGGATTAAGATCAAAGAATGTTCCAAGGCCCTCAGTGAGTTTCTCAGTGAAAGCCTTGATATGAGATTGCTCAAAAGGATGTGCAAGAGAGCGGTCCTTGCGATACCGAAAGTCCAAGTCAATCACAAGAGGTTTTGGCCCGTTTGGATTTGGCTGTTCAACCAGATTTAGAGGACGACCCCTTTCCTCAAATAGATGCTTGTTCATTAGGTCAAGAAATTGCTCATAGTTTTCATCTGGAATAAGATATTTGCCAGCTGCATCACCCATGCCGGTGACAGAGGCAGGTCGCCTATCCCCTGAGGGAAGACGGTGATTTTCTAAGAAAGCTTTTAGAGTAATTGGAGAAGCCATGTGTGCTGGTTTATACTGAACTCACCTAAGCAATTTTTTACCCAAAATACGCGCTTCAAAAATTGAACTATTTTAGTCTAAGAAGGTAGAGCACGATGAAGTTTTGCCCAACATGTAAGTATTACTTGTATCTAAAGCCAGGGCAGACGGATGATTTAACGCGACTTTGTGTGAATTGTGGGTATACGGAGATTGAGACAACTGGTGGCCTTATTTCTGAGACAATGGTTCAGCAGAAGTCATCTGAGGCATTTAAGATTATGATTAATGAATTTACACGCCAGGATAATACTCTTCCACATATCAAGATGGTGCCGTGTCCGAAGCCAACGTGCACAACTAATACTGAGTCAGTTGAGCGCGATGTAATTTATATGACGTATGATGCAGCGGGTAAGAAAAATCTGTATATTTGCAATGTGTGTGGTGAGCAATGGAAATCTAGGAGCTAAAGCTCCTAGATCACACATCGCCTTTGGCGAGGAAGTCTCGTAGCTAAAGCTTCTGGATAAGGGAGACCAAAGGTCGCAAGTCTCGTAGCTAAACAGGTTCAAATCGTGTATCAACTTCTGCAGATAAATTACCTCCAAGCATAACTGGTAAACTTAACCACTCAATACCAGGGATATCTACAAATTGTTTAGCATGAAATAGGCGAAATGGCTTTGTCTTTTTTTCCATGAGAATGGCAAAAAAGATGGCGGTCTCTTTACCAGCAAACCATCCTCTTAGTGCAAATTCCTTAAGCATTTCCTTATATGCCTCACCAAATTCGTTCCACGCATTAGCATCTCCGACAATACACCCAGAACCAAGTGTAATTTCTGGAAATGGATATTTTACTGGCTTATCTTCAGTCCAATCATCAACGTATGCCTGTGGTATTTTATCAACTTCTAAGAATGTCATTCGCCCTGGTATACATACACGTTCTATATCATGTGGGAAGGTCATATAATATGGTTGTAGCCTACTAAATCTCTGTATTCCTGCATCACACCAACAGAACCATTTACTCTTAAAACGATTTTGATTTATAGCAATTCTTACTAATTCTTGTTTAAGGCTCCATAGTGCATATAATTCCTTAGTTCCAAATTGTTCTTTATCGAGTGCCTCTTGTTTTTCCCAAAATTTAATCATAGATGGACATGTCATAGCAAAAGAATCAAGGGGTTTAACAATCACATGGGTTCTATCTAGGGCATGACGTCTCCATTGATACACTTCGAGAGCAAGTGTTTCCGTTGTAAATATGATAAGATAACATGGAATTCTACAAAGATTTTGCAACCATTGTTTATAAGTTCCGATTGGAAATTTTGCATTTGATATAATTAAAGGGTAAAATGTAGAAATTACCGTTGCCTCACTGCTCATCTATTATAATATTTTTTTTAAGACTGTATAATACCCGGATTCAATATTATTATCTAAGATAAAGGTATAGGAAATGTCAGGAACGATGGGTTCGTTAAGGCCGTTTGTAACGGTAAATCGTTCAGCTCAGCTGTATAATACAGTGAGCTACCCTTCCGGTGGAAATATTGGCTCAGCAAATAATGCTACATTTGTTGGAATATGGACTTCTGGAGTAACTGTTATAAATGCTGCATATGTTATCAGTGGACAAATCCTTCCTGGAATGACTATTTCAGGAATTGGGCTTGCCGCTGGAACTTACATTGTTGGTCCATTATCTCAGAATGGAACTGGTGTAGGTGGGCTTGGTCAGTATGTGATTAGTGTTGCAACAACTGGTCCAAGTAGTGCAGTAACGGTTACAACTGGCAGTTATAATGCTGCAGGCAGCGTAGTCTCTGCAACTAGCTTCCCTCAGAATTATCCCCAGGGTCCCGGTGGCATTGTTGGCCCCATCCCTGGTTTCAACTGCGTAAATATCATGGATATTCGTGATTATTATAATCTTCCTTATCCTCCTGCTGCACCTCTCTCCTCTCCTCCCGTTATTGCGGTAGTTTCCTTTGGTGGGGGTATATATGGTCAGCCAGTAACTACCGGTCAGTATGCAGGATTCTGGAGATGCAGTGACATTTCTGGAAACACTGGAGCCCCTATCCAGATCTTAGTTGCACCAATCAACGGCGCAATTAACGCCCCTAACGCGGATGACGGTGGTGCAACGCTAGAGAACACAGTTGACGTTGCAACAGTTAATGCATTCTACGGAATGATTGATCCTCGCCGCGATGCTCCAATTTACACTCCTCCAATTATTATCCTCTATATTGCCCCCAGCAGCGATATTTCCGAGATGTATCGCACATTTTATACAGTTCTAAAGAACCCCGTGGTCTGAATGGAAAGTCTTACCTACCCTCAGTTGTAACATGCTCTTGGGGCGCACCTGAGATTGCCTGGACCCAGAAGATGGCATTCCCCCCTAACCCATCTATCCCAGTAGATAATGATCCCAATCCTGCAGGCATTGCTGAGCTAAATGAGATTAATGACTTATTTGCGGAGGCAACAAAGAATGGTATTAATATCTGCTGCGCAACTGGGGATATTCCTCTGACTACAGTGAATGCCTCTGTAAGCCAGTATAATTATGCCCAGGCACTTCTTCTGCAGGGCGTAGGTGGTGCTGGATATCCCAATGGTCAGACCGCTCAACCACAGCCATCTGTCTTTCCCTTAACAGCTGCCGAGCGTGCATCCATGCCTGCTCCCCAGGTTCTGTTTCCTGCATCTTCTCCCTATGTCACAAGCGTAGGTGGTTCTGCAATATATTTTCCCAGTATAAATACAGCTTCTTATGATAATCCTGCAGAATTTGCCTGGGCTCGTGGCAATGGTGGTATCTCAACGGTATTCTCTATCCCTGATTATCAGCAGAATCAACCTGGTGCCGCTTCAACGTCTGCTGCCCAGTTTTTAGCTTCTTCTTTAAATACATCTAATCTTGCAGAGGCGGCCCTTGGAACCCCATCTCCAAATGGGGGGGCCATCTTTCCTGATGCCGTATCTGGAGGAATAACCGCTCCTAATAGAGCAGTAACTCTGGCTACAAAGGCTAAGGAAGATGCCTATGTAAGCACACTGGCTGCTTTTAATGCGGCACAGGAAGCTCTTCAGGCTGCTCAGGCCAGTGCAATGGATGATGCTCTAACCAATTCTCTAATTCAGACAGTTAAGGATGCATCTACCGCCCTTGCTACTGCAACGGCAAGTAAGGATCTCGCAAATGATGCACTTGCAAAGGCCCAGGACCTTGTTATTAAGACACAGGCCCTATCTAGTCTCCTTGTAAACGCAGGAACTGTATTTGGTGCCGCCGCTGCTGTTTCTGGTGCAAATTATCAGCAGGGTGCTGCGTATACTACACAGAGAGCTGCTCTAGATGCACAGGTGGCTGCTCAGCAAGCTGCATACAATCAGCTTATTACACCTAATACCGCAAATTCTATTGCCTTACAAAGGGCAAACGAGGCCTTACAGGCTGCCCAGGCTGCTGCCGCAGCCACTGCTCTTGCTGCAGTAACTCTACCAGCTGCAGTAGAGCCTACTACTAATGTAGCAGTAAAGGCACTTGACCAGGCTGCCGCCGCTGTAGTTGCACCCTCTCTTTCTACCCACCCTTACCTCATGTTTACACCGGTTGATTCTACTTTAGTTCCTATTTCTAATTTAGCATATGATTCTGCTCAGAAAGTGGCCGCCAACATTCCTTATGATTCTGCTGCTTCATCTGCACCATCATATCTATTATCAAATATTGGAACCGGATATTTAGCACTAGGGTCACTTGATCCCAGCGGAGTTTCAGTATTATCTCTAAGAAGTTTAATGGATGATTCCGTCACTAAGTCTGACAGGCTCATTGATGAGCTAGTAAATTCTGCAGTGTATTATAATTCCCTTGGAAATGCTGTTACTCAGACTAATGGACCAGTTTCGGCAATTACTGACGATGCAATTGCATCGGCAGTTGGTCAACTTGAAAATACCGGACCATATGATAGTCTAGTTACCGCATGGCAAGCTCTGGGTCGCGATGGTTCTAGTAATGTAATGATGCCCGCTACAGGCACTAGTTTATCCCTAAGTAACTTTAGAACTCGCGCAACTACTCTAGCTAAGGCTGGTGCAGCCGCAATTAGTGATTACCAATCAGGTGCCATTACTTCTGCACCTACTGCAACATTAGGTCAAGGTTTAGCTTGCGGCATGGCTTCTGCTGCTGCAACGGTGCTTGCCGCAGTGTTTCCTGTAACACAGGAAGAACTTACATCCGATATTCAGGTAAACCCATTTGGTATTACAACCGATGTGTATGGTAATACCATTGCAAGTGGTGCCTACACTGGTATTACTGCACCATTAATTAATTTACGTAATATCTATGCTAATATGACATTAATGACGCACCGCACAAATACAGCAGTAAAGGCTGCCAAGGATTCTAGGGACGCCTTTCTTGTATGGCATGATGCTAATGAGAATGTATCTCAGCTAAATACCCAGGCTACTTCTTTATACAATTCTGTTCCAGCTCCATCTACACAGGCTGTGCGTGAAATGGATGCAAGGCTTCTGGATGCCAAGACAAAATTATCTTCTGCAACCTATGCTCTAGCTGTTGCTGAGAATCATGCAGTTACAACTGCTAGATTAGCCCAGCAATCTGCTTCTTCTACATCCGTATTTATGGGTAATACTATTGCAACAACCTTTGATCAACTCGGTAACTTACAATCCGTGGCTTCAACAGACCCTAGTGGCACACAGGGTTCAAATAATGCTAACTGCCCCTTATTATCTTACTTTGGCGCTGCTGGAACGAAGTCTGGAAATGCTTTAAGGGCCGCTCAGGCTCTAGCTCAGGCATCTGCCAATGATAACTACCTTACTACCACTGTGAATACAATTGGCGTCCACAGTATAAATGGCGTAGATGGATCAAGTAATGCTACATTTAATTTAACAGGCACGAAGCTTCTAGTTCAGGATGCTCAGTATGCCGCAGCAGGCGCATCTGCTCAGGTTGCAAATGTTGCCTTTGCTGATGCTACTGAGTCCATGGCTCGTTTTACTGACTGGCACAATGTCTGTGTAGCCGCTAATTCTGCAAATGCTGCCAGTGCCTCTGTCTACACGGCACTTCAGGATGCATCTGGAAGTAGTGTCTCTACCAGATCTAATTTACTAGCTGCCGTTGATGCTATTACTGCAACTGTAACAAAGCTAATTGCTGCAACGACCCCTTACAATCAGCAGGCAACTACATCTGCAACTATTGCCACAAATAATGTAGTTGCGCTGGCTGCCAAGCTTGAGAATGCTAAGAATGTCAGCTTTGCTGCACAGACTGCAATTCAGCTTGCTGCTTCTACATATGACGCATCTGGTTCAAATATTGCTGGAGCAAATAATGGACAGGGTGGCTCTATTTTTACCGTGAATATGGCCTATGCCAAGGTAACTGCTGATGCCGCACAGGCGGCATGCACCGCCGCTGCAATCCTTGCTAGGGAGGAGGCAGTCCTAGCTGCTCGCAGGGCGAACTACTCTGCCCTTGCTCTTAAGAAGCTTGTAGGAGATAGTGTTATAGGTGAGGCGATTGCTGGTTTTCTTGATTCTAGTGGTAACCTAGTATCTCAGACTGGCTATGGTGTGGCGGATCCTTCTTCTAATGTATTTGCATATGGATTACGCAGGAGTTCTCAATTTGATAATACCCCAAATGCTGATGGCACGAATGGTTACAAGCCTCCTGCAGTTGTAGCACCAACCATTCTATACCAGGGGCGCGGTGGCCTACACCTGGATGATTCATTCCTTGATGCTTCCATGAATCCTCAACCTTCTATAATAACAAATCTTACATACACTAGTTCTACATATTCTAATGTGTATAGTGCAACTTCTGGCCTAGTAACTGCAGCCCAAGCTGCCCTCAATGCTCTCGATAGCGATTCTTCTGGCAATGCTGCATCTGTAACTGAATTAGAATTAAGCTACCCTATTGTGAATGCTGTAAATGCTCTAAATTCTACCCTTGGGCAGACCGGTGGTGCAGGATTAGTGGCAGTTCAGAATTGCTTACTTGCCGCATATGAGGCCCAGCAGTGGGTGGTTGCTTCTGCAAATGCTACCTTTGTAACCTTTGGCTATTCTCCACAAAATGTGAACCTAGTGACCTTTACTCCCACACTTCTTGGTGTAGTAAACAAGCTAGCATCTGATGCAGATGCCTGCCTTGACACAGTTCTCACTGCCGAGAGTGCTATTCTGTATGCCCTTACACTACGCAATAATCGTCTCTTGCTACATGATGTAGATGCTGCTAACTTTGCAGCTGCATTCAATTCTAATCAGTCTGCTGTAGATACTTACCTGGCACTTACAAATGCTGCAAAGGTGCACAATGCTAATGTACGCATGACATTTCACCAGGGCGATTTAGCCAATTCTCTGTCTCCTTTAGCTGCAAATGCTACTACTGCAGCTGCTCAGGCTGCTGCCCTTGGTGGAATGGCCTTCTCTGCTCCAGTGGCCAATTCTAGCCTTCCTTCTACCAACGCTCTTAAGAATGCAAACTTTCCTAATAACTTTGCTACTACAAATACAAACTTTGCTGCAGGTGGATGGGGCTCTTCTAGCATGCCTGCACTTGGATTTAGTGCAGCTGGGCAAACTACCAATTCAACAAATCCTAATGTTGGTCCATTTAATGGAACTGCCACTGGCGCTGCTCCATTCCCTGCATTTAACGCATCTTCTACCAGTCGCGTTCCTGCTCCAGCTGCTCAGGTTCTTCAGTATTCATCTCAACTTCTGAATCTTGAGCTTTCTAATGTGGCCCTTGCCACATCTAAGTCCGCAGCAGCTGCTGCTGAGTCTATTACCCAGTTTAATAATCTCATGGTTCAAGTTTCCACTATAACACCCTCTTTAGTAGACGCTGCTACTTCTGCTACCAATCTAACCCTAGCAGCAGCTCAGGCTGCTAATTATGCTACTTCTATGCAAACTCAGGGAGAAATATATCCTAACCAGGTTTCTCTAAATACTACTGCTAATCTACTAGCAGAGGAGTATGAAGCAGTTCTAGCTGCTAAGCAATCTGCACAGGCAAATCTTCAGGCAACTTCTCCTAATGATGCTCGTTATCTTTCTAGAAAAAATATGTTGGATCTATGGAATATAGCAGTAGACGCAGCAGCTGCGGTTGTAGACGCTTCTGATGGTAGCCCAACAAACTATCCTGCAGGTACTGATCCAAGAAATATAGTGGTAGCAGAGCTTGGCACTGTAAGTTTAATGGGCTCTACTAATGGTAGCAGCTGGGCAGGAACTCTACTGCCTGGAAATACTGCACCATATTATAATGTAGTTGTAGCAGGCGTCGAACTTGGGTCAATGGAGAAGATTGCATATGGTCCATCTGACTCTACTTCTACATTGAGGCCATCTCTACTGGCTCAACTAAATGCAGCTGTAATAAATGCCTATAATGCAACAACTGGTGCACCTACTTCTGATGCATCTGGCAATAATTACAGATATATACAATTTCTCAATGGAACAAATGTAGTATCTAACTTTCCAGAGAATGAGAATGATACTGAGCAAGCCTATAATAATGCAGTAGCTGCACTGGTTGCTAATGTAGCAGTCGCTAATGCCAGTATTGCCGCGGTTCAGGTCGCTGCATTAAGAATTAGGGCAGCATACGAGGCAGCAACGGCAGTAGTTGCTGGTCCTCCAGCGCTTCCTGCTTCATTACCAACTAATGTATCTAGCGCCCTAACAACCCTAATATCATCTACAGGAATGACACGACCTGTAGTTGCAGCTCATGTAGCAATGGCATTCTGGAATTCTGCGAATCAACTTGTAACAAATATGTTAGCGGATCCACTTGGAAATCTCTCATATCCAAATCTCACCCTAGCAAATATCTTCCAGTTAATGGCGGTAGTTGGCTTGAATTTTACAAGGGCCGTCCCTACAGATACAACTTCAACTGCGTTAAGTTATGCAAATGCTGCTAATGTCAAGCAGGCGGCCATGATTAATCAGTGGTCTCTTGGCTTAGCCGCCACATGGGGCATAGATGCCTCTGGCAATCCTGCATACGCACCTACTGGTGGTTTAAGTTTATCAACCAATTCAGGTGCAACTAGCGCGGGCCTCGGCTCATATAGCGGCACTAATTACCTTGGTTCTGCAGGTATTGCCTCAGGAGATATAAGAAGCCCTGCTGGAACTGTCCTAGCAACAACTCCCACGGGTTGGGGTGCATATTTCTGGACCAAGGCGATTTCTGAGGCGAATGACCAGCTTTCAGGTATTGCCCTTCAAGCTGCAATTGATGCGTGGAATGCAGTTCAAACCCTATTAAATACTAAGAGAACTAATCCAACCCAGCTAAATCTTAACGCTGGAAATGCTACTAGGGCTAAGGCGCGAGCTGCATATTCAGTGAAGATTGCCCTACAGTCTGCATCTCGCGCATCTGCATCAGGTCAAGTTTCTGCTGCGGCCAGTAACTCTCTTGCTACTGCAACAAATAGCTATGAAGACCTAGCTGCATTTGCGGCATCTGAAGCAGCCTATGCTTCTACTGCAAATCTGAACATGTATCGCTGCGTGCCAGATATTGCGATGCACGCCAATGCAGATGATCTACCTGTGATCTTCAAGCTAAATGGTTCTGCAGTCTACGTTGGTGGAACTTCTATTGCAGCTTCAATGTTTGCTGGATTCCTAGGTGTTGTTCAATCTCATAGCAGAGTCAATTATTTTGTGAATCCTATCCTCTATGATAACTATACATTCCCAAGTCCTCTATTTAATGATATTTCTGGCTCAAGCCAGGTATGGTACACAGGTTCAGTTGGTGGACCAACTGTTCCCCCTCGTATTGCAAATGTCTTACCTGGTCTATCATCTCCTACATCTGGTTTAGGCTCTGGTCTATACAATCTAAATGTGGGTCTTGGCTCTATAAAGGGTATGAATCTTGCGGCTCTGCTGGATGTTCCTAATTTAGTAACAAAGATTTCTCCATACTCTGGTGATTCTGCTTCTGTAACTGTATACCCTGGAACCTCATCAACGATAACAGTATATGTGGAGCCTGTAACTGCTTATAATCCCTTTGTGAAGTGGTCTTGCAATAGCTCTAATGCTACGGTATCTCAGACAAACGGACCTGCAATATCAAATAATGGAATGAATGATACTGATCCCTATACCACATACAACCCCTTATTACACGATGCTTCTGGTAATACTCTAGAGCCTGACAGAAGCAGAAATGAGTATTCTCTTGGAAGTGTTGGTAGTGCTAAGATTGGAGTAAATCCTTATCACCTTGATGCAAGTGGTAGTCCTTATCCTTGCTTAGTCTTCTCTGCGACAGTGACCGGCGTGACAGCAGTCCCCTCTTCCGCTCCTCTTCCTGTCATTACCGTTTCCAGCACAGATGGTTCTTCTGTCTATGGCTCTTTCAGTGTGGTTGTTCTCCCTGCTATCCAGGTGTCTGGTGTGTCTATTTCTCTAGAAAATAGAATGACAAATCCCGCAAATACTACACTCTTCCTTGGAACAACTCTACAGCTCGTAGCCAATGTGACACCACTTAATGCCACAAATCAGCGTGTATTCTGGTGGTCTTCTAATACTTCTGTAGTGAATGTGG
>Ga0214923_10008279_pt1 | contig 11130 bp, 11 predicted proteins | sample LL1510_MetaG_FD_177993 | JGI IMG/M metagenome (GOLD analysis project Ga0214923, IMG submission 177993) | Freshwater microbial communities from Lake Lanier, Atlanta, Georgia, United States - LL-1510 | ecosystem: Environmental > Aquatic > Freshwater > Lake | place: USA: Georgia | collected... | reverse complement strand
TATAATATAAAAATTAAATTTGTATTATAGGCATGCCCCCACTGGGGATCGAACCCAGGACCTCTGCGTTATAAGCACAGCGCTCCACCTACTGAGCTATGGGGGCCTACTATTAATAATATTTATAGTTTTAAATTGTTTTTATTTATAAAAATTTTATATTATTTATTTTAATTAAAAATATCAACTAATTTAATTTCTTCTACAAGGCCTTGTTTAATACATTCTTCAGCATCCCAAATAATATCATGTTTTAAAATATCAGGAAGTTTTTTCTTATTAATATTACCATGTTTAGTATAAATGTTAATAATTTTATCCATAATTTTTTGACAATTTCCAAATTCATCTTTAAGTTGTTCAAAATTACCACCCATAAATGTAGAGAGTTGATGAATCAACATAAAACTATTAGGAGTAATATATCTGTAAGCTCCAGCACAACTAATAATTGTAGCTGCACTCGCAGCTAATCCTTCTACAATTGTATGGACTGGTACAAACTTATTATATTCAATAATAAAATCATACAGTGCAAAACTTGAATGGACGCATCCGCCTGGAGAATTAATATGAAGAAACAAGGGCTTTGGTTTAATAGACTCTACCATAATATTCCTATTGATTTTCTGATATTTCTGAGCGTGTTCTCTCATTAACTTTTTTACCTGATCCACACTTGACTTACTTACATCGGTATTAAAATACAGGTGATTCTCTGTTATGTATATCTTTTCTTCATTCTTCGTCGGGAAATTAAAAGGAAAAGGAAGCTCTGGTACTTCTTCATCATCTGATTCTTCATTTGCTACTTCTTCGGTTTTCTTGGAGATCTTGGGTTTCTTAGCTGCCTGATATATTTTGAATGGATTAAAACGTTTCATATACTATAGTTCTATATATCTATTTATTTTTAAATATATATATATAAAATCAATTTTTTTGTTATTTACTTATTAATTTATAGAATTGTTCTTTAGAGATAATTTTAACATCAAGTTCTTTAGCTTTATTAATTTTAGCTGTATTTTCATCAGGATTAGAAGCTACAAGAATATCAGTATTTTTTGAAATAGAATTAGTAATTTTTGTTCCTAATTTCTCCAAAATAGTTTCTACATCTTTATCTCTAAAGCCTGTAAATACAATAGTTTTATTACTATAATCTTTAATTTTAGCAGAATATTTTTTTAATTCAGCATCATTTTCTAAAGAATTTACATTTTGATTCATTTTAAAAAGGGCATCTTTTTTAAGTTTTAATAAATTATTCAACCAAATTTCAAATGATTTTAAATTATCAACAACTTTAATTGATGTTTTATTTTCAAAACCATTAACAGTATTAATTAATTTTAATGTGTTTTCATAACCTTCTTTATTAAATATTTCTATAATATTTGGATAAACATCAATAATTAATTTAAATTTTCTAGAACCAATACCTCTACCAAATATTTGCGAGGCTGCCATTAAATCATAAATATGTCTATTTTTAATACCTCCGTTAATACTTTCATAAATTTTATCAACTGATTTCTTACCAAGTCCATCAATATTTGATAATTTATCTTTATTTGCTTCTAATATTTTCCATAAATCATCATATCCAGCTTCAACAAATTTAGTAATCATACCTTCACCCATAAATTTTATATCTAAACTTTCAAAGAAATATAATAATTTCTTTATAATTATTTTTCTCATATTTTCTTCATCTAAATCTTCAGCTATAATATCTACATTCGTTTCATTCCATTTATATTTAATAGATGGCATTTTTGGTTTTCCATTTTCGGATGCTGACATTATTTCATGAATATATGGTATAACGTCACCACTTTTAATTATTTTTATTACAGAACCAGGTCCTATATTATTATCAAATATATATTTGGCATTAAATGCTGTAGCATAAGTTATTTCTGAACCTAATAATTCTACTGTTTCTATCTTGATTTTTGGTTTTAAATATCCATCTTTTGAAATCTCCCATAATACATCAACAACAATAGTCTCTGCTATTTGATCGGTCAACACTTGTTTAAACGCAAAACCATAATCTGGATTTTCTCCCTCAATTTGTGTATAAATCTTAGAATCATCTATTACTACAATACCATCAATTTCATATTTATATTCTTTTCGTCCTTTAGATAACATTTCAGATAAAAAGTCTATTGTCATCTGTTTTATATTTATAAAATCAACCATAGTTATTTCTTTTTTTTTAATATATTTCATCTGTTCTGATTGTTTTAATTCAGGCTCTATAACCCAATATGCTACAAAGTCAATTAATTTAAGCATATCTTTATCCGGATTTTTTGTATTAATAATTCCAGAAACAGCATTTCTAGCATTTGCCATTTTCTCTTTAATAGTTTCAAAATTCTTCTTTGATATAATTAGTTCACCTCTTATAGCATCATTATTTTTTAATAAACTTGTATTTATATTTATATGTTCTAATACATGTGATATATCTTGTCCGTAAACACCATTACCTCTTGTATACATAGAAATTTTATTATCTATTTTATGAACTAGAGCTGAAATTCCATCTAATTTATATGATAAAATATATGGACCACTATATTTTAATACCCATTTCGTAAATTCACTCATAGCAGGTTTAATTTTATCTAGACTTCCCATATAATGTGGTAGTTTGATTTTTGTTTTATTTTTCATTATTATAGCTCCTACATCTTTTAACTTTTTCTTAAATTTAGTTTCATAATTATCCTTAATATAATCAAATAATTTATCAGACACTAGAGAAGTATTTTTATTAAAATATGCTTTTTGTAAATATTTAATTAATTTACTATATTCTTCCTCTGCTAATTCATCTAGTTTTGAAGGTTCATCTATTATTTCTTTGATAAATTCTTTAATCTTCATTTTTCTATATATTAAATATAAAATATATATTAATCAATTTTTATTTTATTTTTTATAGTTTGATTTATTTGTAAAATGTAATACTATATAAAAAACAGCAAAAGTAATAATATAAAATACTTCTAAGAAGAATATATTATTATCTAAATTTGATAAAGTTATTATAAACAATAAAGACTGTAATAGTAGTAAAATAAATAATATATCATTTTCTTTTTTATTATATAAAAAATGTTTTATCATAAATGTTATAATTGCTAAAAATACAACAGCGGCAAAAATATAGTGAAAATTATTTTCTTCTTTAATAAAAATTACACCATAAATTCCAATCAATAAAAAAATTATTATTAGCAATGAAATATTATCTTTTCTTTCTAACTCATATAATATTGTAAAAATATTCATAATAATCATACCTAATAAGATTATGTACTTACAATCATCGCTTGTAATAATATTTGAAATACTTGGATTTTTACAATAATTACTATAAATGTAAGCTACTAAAAATAAAAAAGTAGTTATCATACATAATAATAATATATTATGCCTTTTCATATTTTTAATATATTAATATTTTTAATATATTAATATTTTTATATTTCATTTTTATTTTATATAAATTATTTATAATGAATTGTCTTATTATAATAATTTTTATAATTATACTTTTACTTATTTTACATAATATTGATAATAGATGTGAAAATTTTATTACTTATTCATCTAAAAGAAAAATAAAAATATTTGCCCCTAACGCACAAATGTTTAATATAAAAAAAATAATAGAAACCTATAAAGAAGAATTTAATAAAAGAAATGTTGAAATTGAATATATAGTTAGCACAGATTTTAAGGCAGAATTATATGGTTATGATGGAGGATTAAAAAAAACTATAACCAACATGGAAGAAATAAAAGATTTTATAGATGAAATTGATAATATGCCAATGGGGACTCTTGAAAAAAACGATAGAGAAGATTTTTATAATAAAGATAGAAAACAATTACTAGAAGAGTGTGGTTTACCAGATATAGCAGAAACATCGCATTGTTTTAGTGATTCTACTCATCATACCTGTTGTATGCTTGGTTCTCAAGCTAGAGTTTACGCTGATAATTCTGGTAATCCAATTGGCACAGCTTCTATAAATGCGTTAGGAAGAAAACCAAAAGAAGGAGAGCTAGTCCCATGGTGTACTTGTACTGGTTCTAAAGTTTGTTCTTATTATAAAAATAGATTTAATGATGGAACAAATATAAAATTTATAGGAAATACCAATACAATAAATGAAGATGAAGGAATTAGCAAATTAAACATTATTAGACATAAAACACCTGGTATTGGATTGTAATTATATCACAATAAAATTTATAAATTATAAATTATAAATTATAATATATATATATATATATAAATGATTATAGCAATTATTTTAATTGTACTTGTTGGTGTTGTTTATTTAATTATCAATTCATCATCCCAATCCAATACTACAACACAACCTAATATCAATATATTAAATACAACTAATATACCACTACCAATACCAATAAAAATAACAACTACTCCATTTGTAAATCCTATACCAAATTTATTATTAATCAAAGGTGATTTAGATTTATTTTATAGATTAAATAAAATGTCTGATAATGTAGATAGTGAAAGTAGAACAATAAGTAATTTAACGTGGAATAAAGATATGAATATTATAATAAATCCTGTTGATAACGATCAAAATAGATTAGCAGTACAATTTAGATTTTTTGCTGAATTTTGGTTAAATAAGTTAAACATTAATAATGGTTTTACTAATGTATATGATATGACCGGAAATATTGGTAGATATGACTTTTCTAAAAATGATACTGTTTATACTGGTAAATTTAATGCTGTAGAATGGTCTTGGGATACAACAGATTATTGTTTTAATACAGTAAATTCAAAAAGACCAAATAAATGTTTAGGTGGTTGGATTTATAATAAAGATAATGGTAAATGCTATCCTCCATTAAATAGCACATCAAAATGTGATAATTACGAACATAAAACAATTTTTAATTATGTAGACCAACCTGATGTAAATAATTGGATGACAAAATGTAATGTATTTAATTCACCAAATTGTAAGGTTCCAAGAGAAGGACAGTCTACCTCACAACCATTTACTACACAGCCTCCATCAACAACACGAGGACCGGTTCAGCCTCCATCAGCACCACAATCACCAGCACAGCCTCCATCAGCACCACAATCACCAGCACAGCCTCCATCAGCACCACAATCACCAGCACAACCTCCACCAGCACCACAATCACCAGCACAACCTCCATCAGCACCACAGCCTCCATCAGCACCACAATCACCAGCACAGCCTCCATCAGCACCACAATCACCAGCACAGCCTCCATCCGCACCACCTCCATTCGTCTGGGGTGGAATAGGATCATTTCGGGGTTTTTAAATTTAGTTAAATAAAGTTAAAATTATATTTTTAACAACAGTTAAATTAAGGCTTAAATTTGAATTATCAAGCATACCATTAGAAGCGTCAATATTTTTCATTAATTGATTAAATCCACAAATTTTGAATAAATTATCCATAAACAGTGTTAATTTTAGTAAATCATTATGTAAAGTAATATAATTACAATTATCATATTCTTTATTAATTGAAATATAATATTCTTTAATATTTTCTAAATCATTATAAATTTTTAAAACATCAACTTTGCTTGTTATAATCAATTGGATTAATCTTACTAAGTAATCATTATATATTTTTTTAAAATTATATAGTTCAGAACACCATAATAAATTATTAAAATAATAATTATATTCTTGTTTAATTTTAAGGCAATATTTGTTATCAATACATATCTGCATAGCAGTTCTTAAGATATAAATTGTTAGATATATAGCATCATTACTATTCTTTAAAATCATAGTATTAAAAGACTTTAACAAAACGAAAAAATAAATATTATCCATTCTTGAATTATAATATGGTTCTAAATAATTATTTATTAGTGAAAGATGATGTCTTTTAATTTTATTAAATATATACCAATGATCTTTATTAATATACAAGGGCAACATAATATTACTATTACCATGATAACTATCAATAATTTCAAAATCATTAAGATTAAATATAAATTCGGGAATTTCTATAATATGATTTAATATTAATTGATAATAATCATTAATAGAGATAAAGTTGTTTGAAATATTACTAACAAATATATTTGGATATTCTGTTGTTATACTATAATATTTTAAAAAATTTGGATTTTTATTATTTTTAATTTTTGTTCCTTTTTTAATATTATATTTTAATAACAATCCAAAACAGTTTAAATCAGCTATTTCATCTTTCCAATTTGACATACTAATAGTTGAATTTAAAAATATTTTTGAATTATCATTTTTACTTATATTATCATTTTTACTTATATTATCATTTTTACTTATATTATCATTTTTACTTATATTATCATTTTTACTTTTATTATCATAATCTTTATCTTTGATATCATTAATATTAATATTAACAGATGATATATCAAAATCAAATAATAAATTTTCTTCTTTTAATACATTGTGTATTTTAGGATAAATTAATTGATAAAAATCAAAAATATGTTTGAATATTTTATCTGAATCATTAAATGAATTAGAAATAATATTATTATAAAAGCGTGTTAGTATAGTTTTTATAGAATTAATAATATATTTTAAAAACATGTAATAATCTTCATTAACAAAACCAGATATATCATAACTGTTTAGATTTAGTAATAGAGGTTCTGTATTTATAGATTGATTTTTTGAGATATTATTAAATATAGTACTTTCTAAATTATAAAGATTAATAAATAATTTTTGTAAATTATTAAAATCATCAAAATTATTTATTATATTTAGTTTATCATTAATAATATTTATTCTATTATTAATAATTTCAATCATTTTATCAAAACTATTAATATTATTTGGTAAAAATACTTCATAAAAATTTTTAAGAGATTTTTTTATAATTAATTCTTTAGTTCCTAGCGTTGAATCAGAAGTTTGTTTAGCATTATCAAAATTAAATACTAAAATATTTTTAATATGATTCATTTCAATATATTCATAAATATTTGTACCATATAATACTTTTCTTAATGAAAAAATAATAATTAAATCATAGTCTGTAGAATTATCAATAAGACTTAATAAATCAGTATTTGACATAATATTTTTAAAAATAATATTTGAAAAAAATTTAATTATATTTTCAATTTTCATATTTCCAGTTTTTGAATCAAGAATTAATTCAGTCTTTGGAAATAATCTAATAATTTTTAGTTGTTCTATATTGTTAAGAATGATTTCATTATTTAGATAGTATATAAACCATTTTTTTACAAAATTTAAAATTGTTCCCCATTTTTTATTGTAGGAAATATTATCTATAAATAATAATAATTTCATCTTATAATATATATACTTTAAATATCTAAATCAAATTTTATGGAAATTTATAGTAAAGAACATATTAATAAATTTATGAATAAAATTAATACAAAAAAATTAACTATATTTGGTTTAAGTTATTGTGGTTATACAGCAAAAGCAAAAGATTATGCTAGAGATCATAAAATTCCATATAAATTTTATGAAATAGATAATGAATATAAAAATATTTTTAGTTTATTATTAAAAACTAATACTATTAATCCTGATATAAATATAAATACAAAACATCAAACATTCCCAATTATTTTTCATAAAAATAAATTTATTGGTGGATACGATGAACTAGTACAAAAATTTTAAAATTTAATATATTTTAATTAATTATTACAGCATTGCTAATATTATATATTTTAATTCTATCATCAAAATTTGATATATTTTGAAGCAGTTTTGCTACATCTTCGTTATAATTGACATCATACCAATTTTCTAATTTAGAATTATATTTTTCAGATTCATGAATAATTTTTTCACAAAAAAGTTTTAATTCTTCAATATCAATTTTACTACATTTAGATATTCTTTCATTTATTCTTGAACTATAATTATTTAGTAGTTCTCCAAAATTTGTCATACCATTTACTAAATTTGATGAATTTAATGAATTATATTTTTCCATTATTTATTTATATATATTAACAACATATTAACTGATTTTCAATTTTTCTTCTAAAAATATTTTTACATTTTTTTATACTAAATACTATTTTATGCAATAAATTAAAATAGTTATTATTATATTTTTTTTTATTTTTATTTTCTTCTTCTTTTTTCTTCTTCTTTTGTTTTTCTTTTTCATCAACATATTTATAATTATTTTTATTTTTTTGTATATTTTCTTTTAAAGCCTTATTATTTTTTTCTTCATTTTTAAAATCTTCTTCTAATGCCTTATTAATTTCTTTCATTGTTTTACAAATATTATTATTAATATAAACTGAATTTATATTATTATCCCAGTTAGGATTATTTTTTATAATACTATCTAAACCCATTTATGTAATTTTATACTGTAAATATAAAAATCAATTTTTTATTAGTACATATATTATTTTTATAAATTTTATAATCTATAAAAATATATTTATAATCAATATAATTTATTTCTTTTTACCTTTTTTACCTTTTACTTTCTCTTCTACTTCTTCTTTTACTTCTTTTACTTCTTCAACTACTTTTACTTTCTCTTCTACTACTTTATCTTCTTCTTTTTTAGTAGTTTTTTTTACTTTATTTTTTTTTAGTTCTCCAATCGGTTCTTCAACGGGTTCTGGAATAGATTCATCTAATTTTTTATTAACTTTTTCAGTTTCAGTTTTAGTTTTTTCAGTTTTTTCAGTTTTTTTCTTTCTACCTCTAACACCCGTTTTTGGTTCAATTATAATTTTATCTTCTTCATCAGAATTATCATCAATATCAACAGAAACAGCAATTTCACCTTCACCCATTGAATGTCTAAATTTTGAATTAATAAATTTAATTTTATTTAACAGTTCTATACGTTCTTCATTTAATTTTATAATAGTTTTGGATACATCTATATATTTAGTATTTAATGAATTACTAATATTAATATAAATATCTTCTTTACCATTTTGAATATTTTCAATTAATTTTATAAATTGATTGAAATCACAAGCATTATAATCGTTTACTGAAGCCATTTATATTATATATGTATATATAACTTTAAATATATTATATATATTTCAATTTTTTAGAATAATAGTCCAGTAATTTATTAAGACTAATAAATAGTCCAGTAATTTATTAAGACTAATAAATAGTCCAGGGATTAATAATTCTATTATAATCAATATTATAAGCATTCGTTAAATATTTTTGAGTATTAAATTGATTAGGGATAAACATATAATTACCGATATTTTTAGAGTTTACTTTTATACATTTATCTTTATCTAAATTATTATTTATTTCAGCATAATAGTCTGAAAAGTAATCTTTTAATTCAGCATTTATTTTATTACCAAAAATATCAATATAATAATTTTTAAGATAATCGGTATCTTTTAGAACTTCAATATTATTACAATTTGGTTTATTTTCATTTATTTTGTTATTCATACTTGCAATAGTATCAAAATAATTTTGATTTTCTAATAATTTAACATTACTAATTGGAACATCTTCATCTGGATCATTCATATTCATAGTGTTATCTAATAATTCTTTATTAAAATCTTTATAAATATAGTTAGAAATATTATTAATATTTTCTTTATTTTTTATATTATAAAATTGAAATTTATTTTTTAATATTTTAAGGTCTTCATCGCTAAACATTTTTTTATTTTTATCAATTAATTTATCAATATATTTTTCATATTCTTTACCTCTTTTAATAATATACATATCATCTATATCAAAATTTTCCAAATTACATTTTGATTTATCTATATTATTATTTTCACCTTCATTTATCAATTTATATAATATAAATAATAGAATTGCTAATATTATAACAACAACTAAATCTTTCATATAAAGTATTTTATAAAAAAATATTTTTAACAATTATAAAAATTTAATCTAAATATACATTTTTTCATAATTATTATTTTCATTAATAGTTCTTCTATCAATGAAATTATACATAGCTTTTGTTATATCATCTAAGCTAATAATTTTTAGTTGGTTTATATTAGAACAAGCAATGCGACGAGTTTGACTATATTTAATATCTTGAATAAATGTATCAATATCTCCTCCAAAATATTTAAAATATTTATAATTATTTTCAAATAGTTTATTAATACTGTCAATATCTGCATCAATTTTCCAATTTAATTTATATATCTTACGAATAAATATATCTTTTAATTCTTGATAAGTGTATTTTTCAATTTTAAATCTAAATGGAAATCTACGAATTAAACCAGGATTTACTGAAAAGAAGTTATTTTCCAATTCTTCTGTATATCCAGCAATAATACATACAAACTTTGATTTATTATCAGATAAATTTTGAGTTATAATATCGATACATTCTTTTGAATAAATATCTTCTTTATCATTACAACCTAATGAATAAGCTTCATCAATAAATAATACACCTCCTAATGCTTTATTAATAATATTCTGTGTTTTTTTTCCTGTGTGTCCTAAATGTGTCCCAATTAAATCAGTTCGTTTTGCATAAACAATATTTTTATTTTCTAAAATTCCTAAACTTATAAGAATTTTAGAAATTATTTTTGCCAATTTTGTTTTACCACAACCTGGGGATCCTTCAATAGATATATGTTTCATTTGTGATAGTCCATTAATTTTATCATTATTTTTATCATAAATTAAATAATATAAAATAAAATTAATTATTTCATCCTTTATTTTATTTAATCCAACCATTTTTTTTAATTTAATTATTGGTTTAATAATTTTTTCTATTTTTTGTAAATTCATAGTATCATATTTTTTATTATATTTATATACAAGTTTGTTTTTTTGATAATAATCATTTATTTTTATAAAATCATCTAAACAATCTATCTGGTTTTTATTAATAATTCTTTTTATTTCTAAATTATTACTATTTTTTTCTTCTGTATTCGTATTTATATTCTGTTTACAAATAACATCATTAATATTAATATCATTATTAATATCATCATCTGAATCATCTGTAATAATATTATTATTTATATTTTTATTTTTTTTTTTTGTTTTATTTTTTA
>Ga0214923_10008278_pt1 | contig 11131 bp, 11 predicted proteins | sample LL1510_MetaG_FD_177993 | JGI IMG/M metagenome (GOLD analysis project Ga0214923, IMG submission 177993) | Freshwater microbial communities from Lake Lanier, Atlanta, Georgia, United States - LL-1510 | ecosystem: Environmental > Aquatic > Freshwater > Lake | place: USA: Georgia | collected... | reverse complement strand
AACTTCACATTGGTGTGAAAATAAATAATACCACTTGTTTTAAACGGCAAGGTTTAGACCTACATTTTCATCAAAAAGTAAGTTTGAAAGATGCTTTGTGTGGGTTCTCTTTTAATATTCCACATTTGAACGGAAAACTATTATGTTTGAATAATTTGAATAATCCAACTGTAATCAAACCTGGATATAAACGAATTGTAAATAATTTAGGATTAACAAGAGAACGAACAACTGGTAATTTAATTATTGAATTTGAAATAGAATTCCCAGACCAACTAACAATTGAACAAATTGAAAAACTAAAAGAAATTATGTAAATTCATAATATATTCAATATATTATGAAGACCCCCTTATTTACAAAGACTAAACAATCTCAAATATAAACAAAAATCAAAGGAAGGGGTCGTAGGGGTAGAATCCCTACCCTTGGTTTCCCTACAAGGTTTCCCTACCCTTATGAACTAATCTTCTTGGTTGGAATTTCAACATCTACAATATAGATTGAGTTCTCGGTCATAATAATATATTCCTTACCGACTTTGAAAATCTTTGCGATTGGACTGGTATATTCTTCTTCACTCTTGACTAATAATTTCTCTTGATTGTCTTTTACGCCAATTAAGACTGTTTTATTTAAAGAATTGGTCCAATAATCTAACATAATTGGTTTATCTTCTACCACTGATAATTTGGCTGCGTGGGTAAGAGTTGTTGCTTCAGGAAGTCTATATCCAGCAGCGGTGCTTGACGTGGCTGCTGGTGGAGTAGGAGCTTTTTGGGATGCTGGTGCGGTTGTTGGTGCTTTATTCATTTATATGAAATAATTTATATTTTATATTTCATTTTTTACTTTAAATCCATTTTTAATTAATTAATTTATTAGAGAACTTCCTAAATCATTACTTATAAAAATCCGAATTATAGAAGTATTTTTTTGGTAATAATTTTAATATTCCTATATAATATAAATGGCTACCTTCGAACAGCGTAGAGCAAGTTATGTATCTTCAAATAGCAATGAAATGAATACACTAGCGTTATTACTACAAGCATATAGCAAAGAAAAATTAAATCCAGTATTAATAGATAAATGTATGAAAGACTATAATGCGAACAAAATCGCTAAAAAAGATAATGATTTTAATCTAATTATGATGTTGCGATTATTGTATCTATCGTCTTTGAATAATATGTCTGAAACAGAAACATTATATTCACTTATGAATACCAATTTCAAAGACCAAAAGTTTTGGTTAACAAAGAATGAACAAGAACAATGTTTTTGGAGTGAGAACCATATGATTTGTTATTTATCTTCATGGTTTTTATGGTTGCAATATTCAAAACAAACAGACAAACAATGTAATGATTTACTTATTACATATCTCACTGCGAAAACTAAATATTTATTTTATGAATGCTTTTCACAAGTTTACAATATGTACACACTAAGCGCATTGTTAAATTTGTATGATTTTAGTAAAAACGCGCAAATCAAAGACTTAGCAAAATCGTGTATTGATATATTGGTCGAACAGTTCTTACAAATCATCACATTAAATGGTAGTATCTATTGTGCTTCAGGACGAACCTATAACCGTTGTAAAATATCCAGCGATGGAAATAATTGTAATAAATTGATGTATTTATTAACTGGATTAAATGGTGAAAAAACAATCAGTACAATTGGTGCTTTCTTTAGTACAACCAGTTATGTTCCTACCCAAGATTATAGCCGTTATCATTCCAAATATGATAAAACTATCAAAATCAGTCATGATGAAAAAGATTTTGATACTATTTATAAAAATTTGTCGTTTGTAGATAAGACAGTATTTCAATGGAGTGCAGGTAATTACTTTAACAGTGAAAATATAGCCGATACTGTAAAATTAATGGATAATTATAACTTATGGAGTCATAAACATTTTAAGTTAGACCCATATGCTACCATATTAAAAATCGTTCCAAAAGATGTGCTTACCTATTCATCAAATACAGTAGAATCATTTACTGGAGGTTCTCCTTTGTGTGATATCAATTATCATATTTATAATAATAATTATTTTACATTAACTTCTATGGAGAACTATAAAAAAGGTAAATTAGGTGCGCAACAATTGCCGTGGATCGCAAATGTTGGCGGTATTTCAGTATTCACGCAGTCTGGAAAAATATCTACGATTGGCGATTTACACGAAGTCATAGGCAATAGTCATTTACCATATGTGAAACAAGAAAAAAATGTATTGATGGCTATGTATAACCCTGATGATTTAATTCGCTATAGTAAAATCCAAGCAAATCTGGATTTAACAGTTTACCTAAATTGGACAGGGTTTGATAACGAAGAACGCATGGTAAATAACAAATGGTTTTTTGGAGAAAAAATTACAAACAATACGTCTGTATTTATTGCGGTATATTCAACTGATGGTATTTGTGATAATGAGGATAAAACCATAACGAATTCCGCAGCATTACAAGGGTGGATAGTTATTATTAGTGATAGTTTTGATTACAAAGATTTTAGGACATTCAAAGAATCTGTGTTAAAACAAATGAAAATTTCGTTCAAAGAAATAAAATCGAAAAATACAATTTCTAAAATATTATCTTTAGATACTTATTATTGCGGTAATTTAGAATTTAATGATATTAGTATGGAAATGAAATGGAAACTTTAGAGAAAAATTATGTTTGTATATTATAAAAAGCGATGACTACTACCAAATATTTTAAAAATCGCATTATATTGAAATATGCATTGATTATTAAAGAATATTTCGATTTAATGAATCAGAATGAAACACTGAAAAATTTATCCAATCCTAATCCTAGTTTATATATTGGTATGAATGCGATTCATCGCGTATTTGAATATATTTTAATTAAAAATAAGAATATTGACCACGCTTATTATTATTCCCAAAAATGCTATTATTATTATTTAGAATATATGGAACAAATACATAAATCAGATTTACTACAAAATTTAAATCATATTGATGCGATATTGTTTGTATATAAAAAGACAATTTGCGATATTTATGATGGAGAACAAAACAATTCGTCTACTACTATCTCGAATATTATGACGTTGAATGATGAAGATTTATCGATTGATGAAAAAGAATTGCAACAATTGTTCCAAAAAATATCGAATTTTACCAAAACTTTATTCTTTTGGGGCAATAACAATATTAGTTTTGAAAATCGAGTGAAAATTTGTGATAATTTTTTACATCGTTATTTACATCGTATTGATTCGCTGGATTTGACCAATTCATATTTAGAAATTATTCAACAAAAAATACCGATGAATTTTAATAAATATGAAGATTTGTTGTTAGAAATGCTAGTTAAAATAGAAAAAACGAAAAAAATGACTGTATTAAATGAGACGGATAAAAATGAATATTTTTTAATGAAATTTTACGTAGAACAAGATGTCTTTGAAGAAAAATTTCATCAAGAAAGCACAAAGAGTTTAGTGAAATGGTTATTTGTATAAAATTATATTTGTAAAAAAATATAATTTTATTTATTCATCATATTACACCGTAATATTTTCGCTATAATAATTTTCACACATGAATATATTCTTTTTTCTTAATTTCGTTTTTTTAATTTTGGTATTCGGTTCATCATTCACAACTTTGATTTGATTATATTCTTCTTGTAAAATGCCCTTGATAAATTCAAATATAAATTTCAATATTTTTTCATTACAATTGCCCACGATTAAACAACTGCCTGTTCGGAAAATCATAAAAGATACTTCCGTATATTTTTTATTATCATCCAAATCCGATAATTTCATAGTTCGGTCTTCGCGTGATATTTGCCCTTTTTGTAATGCGGGGTCAAATCCTAATTCATTATTGAAATAATATTTACATTTTACACCAGGATAACTACACGGGTCATACGCACTTTCTATACTATATTTATCACTTCGTAAAATCGAGTGTAGTCGTTCGCGATTGATATAATATCCACAATTAAAATTGGAATTAATTAATACGTTGTCTTCTGTATCATTTTCAATAAAATCCAATTTTTCAGTCAAATGTGGTTCAATGTATTCCAATATCATTTTTTTCACAATGTCTAATAATTCAGTGTTCAATATTCCTGGTATTTCCAATTTACCTGTGTTGAATATCTTGACGTGAATTTCGCGAAAGGCTCCTTGATATTCAAATCGTAAAATCATCGCAAAACAATTGTAAAATGCGTTTTTGATTTTTCCTCGACAATTCATGATATCTTTTTTAGAAATTCCAATCGTAATTTTCCGTTCATCTTTGAATTTGATACGTCTAGCACTCGGATTATCGATTTGTTTTATTACATTTTCATTATAATATTTGATATTTTCCAATTTTTTTTGATATTCTTCGTATTCTTCTTTGGTTTTCGAAACAATTTTCATTTGTTTTTTTACGACACCCGCAATAGGATTCCAATATTCTATCACTGGAATATTCCAAAATATAGTATGAATATCAATACTTTGATTTAAGAATAAAACCTTCGTCTTGGTGGATATATACAAATCTTCACAAATAGGCATTGTGGTATTATCATCTAAACTACTATTATCAAGACAAATTTCTGTGTCATCATTTGTGTTGATATTTGGTCGGCTAATTATTTTTCCATTATTTTTATGTTGGTTCGTCAGGAAATTTGACCATTCGTCATCTATATTCATTTCTGGAGTGCTGCTAATACTATACAGTTCGTTTCTTTATATTAATTCAATTTTTTATTTATTGTATACTGAAACCACAGGTTCAATGAACGATATACGATTATAATGGTCTTTCAAATGATACGAAAAATAAATTAATATATGTTCGATATTTTGTTCTGCACAATGCATAATTGTTTCAATGATATTTAAAAATTCTTCATTGACTAATTCTTGTTTATTGCGAATGATATAATTGAAATACATTTTAACAATGGTTTTTTTATCCGTATTGTATTGAATACTTATATTATGAATAAAGGTAATAATTTTGGTCGTATTGTCGATATCATTATATAACAATTGATGTATATCTTCTAAGATTTGATTGGTAATAATATTGTCCTCCCATTCTTTCACATTCTGGTTCAACTGTATGAAATTAATCATACTACGAATATCTGAATTATAATTTTTTTGAATGGTTTCAATAACCGCGTCCGATAATTGGAGTTTTTCGTTCATCGTTATGTTTTTTATGAATTTATAAATATCCTTTTTAGGCAACTGGTTAAATCGAATACATATAAATTCGTTTTTCAAGGATTCTTCAATTTTGCTAATATAATTACATATCAGACAGAAATGGACGTTATAACACGCAGATTGTAATAGATATTTCAAGGCTTGTTGTGCGTTTTTCGTCATATAATCTACTTCGTCTAAGATTACAAATTTTAACCCATTTTCGAAAAAATTCTTGGATTTTACAAATTGATAAATCTGATTACGAATAATATCAATACCTCTTTCATCGGATGCGTTTAAATGGATGATGGAACCTTTGCTCGTTTGATTGTGTTTCTTCTGGTATTCCGTTATTAAATTAATAATGGTCGTTGTTTTGCCTGTTCCAGGTGGACCATAAAACAATAAGTTTGGAAAATAGTCGTTTTCAATAATGTTTTTGAAAATGGTGCGATTGATGGGTGATAATACAATATCATTGAAATTATCGGGTCTATATTTTTCTACCCATGGTATATTATCTTTGTTTTGATTGTTTCCTAACATTATAAATATTTAACAAAAAGTGTTTATATATTTGATTTTAAATATTAATTAGGTAAAAAATTGATATTCTTTTTCTCCCATAATATAACCATATGACTGAATTTTACGAAAATATGTTAAGACACGAACAACAAGGTGAAGGTTATTTAGAATTAATATTAGGACCCATGTTTTCAGGCAAAACCACGCAAATTATACAAATATACAACAATTATACTTATATTGGAAAAAAAGTGGCGGTTATAAATTTTTCGGAAGATACACGTTATCACGATACAATGCTCTCTACGCACGACCGCAAAATGATACCTTGTATTTTATCCGATAATATTGTAGATAATTGGACAAATCCCGCAAACAAACATTATACCGAAATAAATGCGGCGGATGTTATATTGATTAATGAAGGACAGTTTTTCAAAGGGTTAAAAGAAATTGTATTGAATATGGTTGAACAACAAAATAAAATAGTTTATATTTGTGGATTAGACGGCGATTTTAAACGAGAAAAATTCGGCCAAATGTTGGAATTAATACCCTATTGTGATAAAGTATCTAAATTAACATCATTATGTTCGCAATGTCGAAATGGAAAAAAAGCGTTGTTTTCATCGCGCGTTTCAAATGAAACCGAACAAGTCGTAATCGGTTCTGATAATTATAAACCTTTATGTCGCACTTGCTATTTACAACGTTAAATTGTGGGGAATTTCCACTTTTTTCATCTATATATTACACGAGTAATATATAGGTCTTACCGAGGTTTGAACTCGGGTTTTCAGATTCAAAGTCTGAAGTACTAACCACTATACTATAAGACCCTATGGGCTATTTACCAATATATTTTGTGGGGTTGTCTTTAAGTATTCTTTTTGCGAAATATAATATTTTCATTTTGATTGATATAAAAAATAAAAATGTTATTTGTATAATGGAGAACCTTTCGTTTATTCGACTGAATGATAGGATGTATCATGAATACTATCAAATGATTAATGAATTTCGCAAAACGCATTTCACATACGAACAATTTATAAAAACATTGGCGTATATCAATCAATATTCCGAAATATGGTTGCTAATGGAGGACAACGTAATCGCAGCTACTGGAACGGTACTCTTTGAACAAAAATTTATACACGATAATTCATTTTTAGGTCATATAGAAGATATATGTGTGAAAAGTGAGCATCAGGGTAAAGGATATGGAAAAAAAATGATTGATAAATTAGTTCAACGAGCCAACGAAAAAGGGTGTTATCGGGTTATATTGGATTGTAGCCCGGAGGTCAAAGATTTTTATCAAAAATGTGGGTTTGAGGTTCGGGGGATACAAATGGTAGGGAAACCTACGGTTTCCCCTACGACCCCTTCCCTTTCTTCTTTGTGAGACTTTGTGTTATAGCTTCATACTTTATTATAATTTATTATATTGATAAAAAATTATAAAAAAAGCAAAGGGAAGGGGTCGTAGGGGAAACCGTAGGTTTCCCTACAAGGTTTCCCTACTCCTACAAACATTTTTTGAAACAATATAAAGGTGAACGTCTAATTATTACAATAATTAGTTGCTATGACTGAAAATATTCCCACCGTTCCTAAAAAAAGAGGCAGAAAGAAGAAGGTAATCACTCCATCCTCTTCATTACAAAATATGTCTGAACCTGTAAACATTACCATTACATTAGAAGAACAACAAGAAACCACCACACAAGCATCTTTACCAAAAAAAAGAGGTAGAAAACCAAAAGGTGGTAAATTGGTTTCAAAAAATCAAGAACAATTAAACAAACCTAACCCCGTAGCCAATATTATACTTCATTTAAAATGTTCCATGTTAGACTTAAAAGAACACAATACAGTTATCAAACAATTAGTTTCAGACCCGATGACATACAATCCAACCATTCCTCCTAGTATACATACTTATAACGACAATTCCAATTTTGCCCCTTATGAATTGTCATCCACCACCAATAGCGATAACCTTATAGATAAAAACTTAGCATATAATGATAACGATACTATGAAAAATATGCCGAATATATGTCATTCCTGTAGTATGAAAATCGCAGATGAAATTCCAACTAGCCCTACCGACGACGATGTCGATGTAAATATTAAAGACGTCAATACAAAATTAAAGAAATTGAAGATAAATTTGTATAAAAATAACACGGATAAAAAATCTGCCTGTTTTTGGTGTACCTATGAATACGATAATCCATCATGTTATATCCCTAAATATGAAATGGATATGCAAATTTTTGGCTATGGTTCATTCTGTAGACCAGAATGCGCAGTCGCATATTTAATGAAAGAAAATTTGGACGATTCTACCAAATTTGAACGTTATCATTTATTAAATCAAATATACAGCAAAGTATACGATTATAAAAAGAATATTAAACCAGCACCAAATCCATATTATTTATTAGATAAATTTTACGGCAATTTGAGCATTCAAGAATATAGAAAATTGTTGAAAACTGAACATATGTTATTAGTGATAGATAAACCTTTGACCAGGATTTTACCAGAATTACACGAAGACAATGAAGATTTCATTATGAATATTTACGGGGGAAATAATCAATCTACCAATACATCGGGTGTATATAAGGTCAAACGTGAAAGTGAAAAACAAAAAGGCCCTAGTAAAAAAAGCATTATCAAGGATAAATTTGGTATGTCTTCGTAATTACACAATCGCCATATTATTCACCACTTTAATTAAATCATACAATGCGGATATCACCTTCACTTTTGGTTGATTTGACTGTATTATATATATAATATTATACAACGCTACAATAATGGCTTTTTTATTGCTTTGGGCAGGCGTTGGAATAGGTATAGGAGTAGGCGTTGGAGATGGAGTAGGAGTCGGGGTAGGCAATGGTGTAGTTCCAGTCGGTGCTAATACATTTTGCGCAAATTGTCCCTGATAATTACCTGGTGGCTCCGAGTTGAATGTAATATCCACCTTGTTATTATTACTAGGGTCTATCGAAATGCCCATTCCAAATTTGGTACTGGATTTCCATACCAAACATGTGAAATGCCCTGTACCCTGTTTATAACCTGGATTTGTAAAATCATAAAGGGTTATTTCATTATACCAGTTATCTATCGCTTTCTTTAATAAAACAACAATATCATTTCCATATCCTTCAAAATAGGCTAAGTTTTCGCCATATAAAGCAGAACCGCTGTGTTGAAATAAATTATTCGATAATAAATAAAATGACCATTGTTGTGCAAACGTCGCGATGGTTTCATCCCATGTTAGAGGTGGAGATTGGTGTCTCGCTCGATAATCATTAATGTAATTTGTTATCTCGGTTTTTTGTTCGGGGGTAATGGTTGGTTGTTGAATAGACATTTTTTATATAATTTGAATTATATAACAAATATGAATATAATTTTTCTAAACATTTTTATTTATTACACACCATAATACATCACAAGTATTGATACAAATTTACAACTGTGTTATTTGTAAGTTATAAGCGGAAAGTACATTTGTAAAAATGACTTATGGAAATATATATAATAATATACTATATAGAAACAAGATGGACAAGGGCGACAAAGGTTGGCGGTTGAACAAGAAGGACGAAAAGCCCAAGGTTCGTAACTGCGACCAACAGCTACTGAATGGGGCATACTTTGGAAATTGGCAAGTGGTTAAGAAATGGATAGAATGTGGAGGTAATCCGAATTACATGGAAGAGAGAGATGGATGGTTGCCGATACACTATGCTGCTCGTTGGGGTGATATGAGAATGTTGTTGTTGTTATTGAAAGCAGGTGCGGATATTGATGGTAAAACGAATAGTAATGAAACAGCATTACATAAGGCGGCCAGATGGAACCGACGCGAAATAGCTATCGCATTACTGAAACGTGGGGCCAAAATCGAAATTAAAAACGGTGATGGAAACAAAGCTGCGGATATGACGACGGAACAATGGATGAAGGATATCATCAATAATTATGACGAATATGTAGCTAACGAAAAATTAGTAAATGAAAAAATGATTGCTGCTAAACTAGAGTTAGAACAAAAACTAGCCGAAAGAAAGAAAGATTTTGGATATTAAAACGGTGGTCTGTAAGGAGGATAATAAGGCGGTCGGTAGGGAGGATAATAAGGAGGGTGATATGGTGGACGGTAAGGAGGAAAATATGGTGGATAATGATGACCATACCATGGTGAATGATGAAACTGATTGTATACGTGTGGCGGTTCAGGGAAAATAGAATTATGAAACGTTGATTGTTCTCTTGGTATATCTGGATTACAAGACGCATCTGTGAATATCTCTTTCGGCATCATATTACATGACGCATCCATTTCTACTTCTTTTGGATGGTTCATACTTGCGTCGGGTTTTATGCTACGGTCATCGAATATATCATCTTGAACTAACCCGTAATCTGTATATAATGATGGATAACAATAGTAGGGATAATATACAGCGTAAAAATAAGGTGGATATCCGTAAATAGACATCTATACCATTTGTCTATATATTTTTTTTAAAATATTATAATCCACATCATTTATGAATACAAATTTACAAGTTCAACCCGATATTTGTTTTTCTTGTAATTATTAATGATAAGAAAAATATATAAAGTATGTTTCGTATATTATATATTATGAGCGACTATACTACGACATATTTAACGGGAAAACACGACTATATTACATGTTATTTAATGGGTGGATTAGGAAATCAATTGTTTCAAATGTTTACAACAATCGCGTATGGAATTCGATATTCAAAAAAAATAATATTTTCATATACTCCAACATTAACCACGGGAACGATTCGCAGCACATATTGGGAAGATTTTCTACAAACGTTAAAACCATTCACTACATTCAATACAAAGCACGGATTAACAAATGAAATGTTGTTAGAATTTCCACAGTTTAGAGAAAACGGATTTGAATTCAATGATATTCCATATTTTAATAATCCACAAATCATGTTATTTGGATATTATCAAAGTTATAAGTATTTTGAAAATGAAAAAGACAGTATTTTTTCATTGATCCGTTTACGAAAACAACAAGAAAATATAAAAGAAGAATTTCCTGTATTGGATACGGATGATATGCATCAAATAAGCATGCATTTCAGATTAGGTGATTATAAACATATCCAAGAATGTCATCCTTTAATGCCTTATGAATATTATGAAAAATCATTGGACACGATATTACAAAACCGTAATCTAGATAAATATATCGTTTTTTATTTTTGTCAATCCGAAGACAACGAGGTAGTTTCAATTATCATACAGAAATTGAAAGGAAGATTTACAAATATTGATTTTATGA
>Ga0214923_10008277_pt1 | contig 11133 bp, 10 predicted proteins | sample LL1510_MetaG_FD_177993 | JGI IMG/M metagenome (GOLD analysis project Ga0214923, IMG submission 177993) | Freshwater microbial communities from Lake Lanier, Atlanta, Georgia, United States - LL-1510 | ecosystem: Environmental > Aquatic > Freshwater > Lake | place: USA: Georgia | collected... | reverse complement strand
CCACTTTTTACCGTGCCGGCCGGCGGCGTGGCTGCCGGCGACTCGTCGCTGCGAAAGCATCGCGAAGAGCGTCGTCTGCGACCTGCGCGTAGACCTTTGCAACCATGCCCGCGCTTGATGGGGCGTCCCCCAGCGCACGGGTGACGGTCTGGAGCGGAATGTTGGCCGTCGTCATTCGCGAGCCGCCCGTCCGTCTCAGGTCGTGCGGACGAGGTCGATCTTCCTTGTTCGCGCTCCAGAGTTTCGCGCGATCGAGGATGCGTCTCCAGGCTGTCTTATACGTCGTCACAGGGCCGTCGCCGTTGGGGGCGGGGAACACCCAGGGCGAGCCCTTTGTCGCTTTCCGCCGCCGCCTAAGCATCTCAAGGAGTGCCGGCATTTCGGCGAGCGGGACGACGTGTCCTGACCGCCGCCCCTTCATCCAGACCGCTGGGATTTTCCAAGTGGCGTCTCGACCGGTGAGCGTGATGTCGTCCCATCTGGCGTGCCGGCATGCGCCCATGCGTTGAAGCGTCAGGATCGAAAAGGTGAACAAGTCGCGCCATAGCGGCGAGTCCGCCAGCATCGCTTTGTCGAGGCGTTTCCATTCGGCATCGGTCAACGTCCGCGTTCGCGCTTGCTCGGGCGTCTTCGTAAGCCGGTCTGCCTTGCCCGTGCCAATTGCGGGGTTGGCCCCTTTCCAAACGCCGGAATCGGCCGCGAAAGAGTAGAGATTCCGCCAGAGTTGAATCGCTCTGTTCGCCTGTATGGGTGCGCGTTTTTTGACGGCGGCATAGACGGCGGGGAGCCGCTGGGAGAAGGCGGCCAGAGTTAGGGCCTCAAAATCTTCGCCGTTCACCACTTCGTATTCGTCGGTTCCCTTCCGCTTGCGTTTCACCCTGTCGTGTCGAACGGCCCGCCGGAGGTCGCTGTAGAACCTCACGGTGCGATCAGAAGGCGGCCGGGTCCGCGAGCCGGGAAGCCAGCGGCCGGCCGCGTGCGCGGCGAGCATATCGTCGAGGACAGCCCCCACTGCGGGCGTCCGGTCAGCGTTTACATCGTCATCGGCCGGGCGCGGCGCAAGGGTCCCGGCCACCGTGCGATCGTAGCGAAGCCTGCGCACCGCTTCGCGGGCCTCGACGAGGCGGACGGCATCGGAGTCGCCTATTGCGCGTCGGATCGTCTCGTTGCCCACTCGTCCCTGAAAGTAGAACACGCTGCGGCCGGTGCCGGCGTTCACCACGATCTTGAGGCCGGGGCAGTCCGCATCCAGCCAAGCCTTTCGGCCATAGGCGTCTGCTTCCACCTCGCCCGCCATAACCGCTTTTCGCGCAGCCTCCAGCCGCGACTCAGTAAACGAAAACCGAGAGTCGCCAGAAATGCCCTGTTTTTTGGGGCGCATTGGCTATGTCTCCTGCGGGGCCTTGTCGCGGCCGCCGTTCCAGAAAAATCTTGCGCACCGCCTGCGCACTGTCAACGCGGGACATTGTGGGATAAAGCCGGATATTTCTGCAATCGGCAGTTTCCGGGCGGCGCATGAAAAAGCCCCGGTTTTGCCGGGGCTTTTTGCTTGTTTTCCTCGGGGAAAACTTCTGTTTTCGTCAGTGCCTCGTCTAGGACTCGAACCTAGAACCCTCTGATTAAGAGTCGGCGGGGACACCTATTTTGTGCGACAAAAATACGGTCTTTTTTCCTTTGCGCACCGCTTGCGCACTTTTTGTCGGTATCCCCTTCGGCCGCGAGGCCCTGCGGCGCGTTCAGAACGGAAACTCGTCCTGCGGCTGAAACAGGTCTGCCGTGTTGCCGGCGAGCGTGTTTGTGATGCCGATCAGGATGGTCTCAGCCAGCCGATCAGCGGTGTCGTGGACCGTGCCGTCCCTGCCAGCCGACAGGCCGCCGACGAGGACGGGCATCAGCCATTCGCGGATTCGCTCGACGGCCTGCTGATGGCACTGGCCCTCTTCTCGTTTCAAAACCAAGTCCGCGCCTTCACAGCCGACAGGGCAGTTCATTTTGTGGTTCCACCCGTCGTCAGGATCGCGTGTCGCCATCCTTGCGGCCAACTCCTCTATCGCGGCTCTGCTGGCCCCGCGAGAACGCGCCCCGATGTGCCACACGACCCGCTGGTCTTTTCCGAACGGCGGTTGCTTGTAGTCGTAGACACTGAAAACGTCGCCGGCGGCGGTCGTGCAGACCCACTCGTGAGTGGTCTTGCCATGCATATCGCCTGTTTCATCAGCGGGGCCGAGCAGGTCCGTCAATTCCCGCACCGTGGCGAGGAACATCGCCCCGTGGAAGGCCGTTCCGGCTGCACTAATCGTCGTCATCGCTGCCTCCTTGTTCGTCGATACCTCGCCGAGGCCTACAGCCGACGCGGGGCAGGCTTTGGCGTGGGTCGCGGGACATTCCTTCAGCCTAGCAAGCGTGGCCGCCGCTGAAATGCCCAAGGGGGCAGCGGAACGCCTACGCGCAGCCGGCCGGCCGCAGCTAACCCCCAGGAAGGCCCCCAGCCTTGCGGCCGAAAAGCGTGACGTACCGAACGGTACGTCAGACCCTCGGCCCCTTCCGGCCTGTCTTTTGTGGCCCGCGACCCCGCCCCCGCCCATCTCGCCGGCGGTAGGTCGAGCGGCTGAAAAACTCAGGATCGAGTTCAAGTAGCATCCGGCAAAGGGCCGCCGGAACGGACCTAGGTGCCGGCATCGCGGCGGCCTTCCCCATGTTGTCCGATGCCCACATCGGCCTGTGATTTCGATAGTGGCAGGCCGCCATGCACTCGACCGGATCGGACAGGTCGAAGGCCGCGAGGGGAACAATGTGGTCGATGTGCCAGGACTCTCGACCCCAGTTGTCCCAGGTCATCCCCGACTCGAAGAGGCCTTCGATGTGTTCGACGAACGCCTGCCATGTACATCCTAGGAACTTCTCAGTGCGATGCTTCGGCCGGTGAACACTTCGCCGGCGTATGGCCTGATTGAGCCTGACCCTGATCCCGTTCATCGCCTTGAACACCGGATCACGCGTGGCCCGCTGGCGGTTGTATTCGCTCTGGTACCTGACGACCTTCCGCCTTTCGGCCTCCGTTCTTCTGGCCCGATGGAGTGCGGCTCTCTCTCTCGCTTTCGCGAGTTGCTCTTTCTTGTTCCGCTCGGGCAGGGCTTCGCGCCGCTCCTGCTGTCGCTGCACGTTCTCGCGATGGTTCTTGTAGTACCAGCGAGCGTACCTTTTGGCGCGGCCAGCCTTCCTGCACTCGTCGGAACATCTCCGCACACGATGGCACTTGGCGAGGAAGCTGCGGCCGCAGATGTCGCATTCGCGGTTCTTTTTCATCGCCGCCCTCCTGGCCGGCATTTTGGGCAGGCCGGGAGAGGTTACTCGATGAGAACGACGTCGATCACCTCGATGCCTCCGCCACCCTTCTTCGCCCGAAATGGCAGGCACAGGATGCCCTAGGACGGCCGATCAGGTGGTCGGCCATGTCCAGAGCCGTCCGGTCAGGCCGCCTTCTTTTTCTCCGTTGCGTCGGCTAGCAGAGCCTCCAACTCGGCAACTGCCGCAGCCTTCTCGGCTTCACCCGGCACGGCCTCGGCCGGCTCGTCGGCCTCGACCGCAGCGGCGGCCAGGATCGCGGCGGCCAGGAATAGGCGGATCATTGTGTCGCGGCCTCGCCGGCCGGCTCCTCGACGACGACGGTATCGGTGTCCTCGCCCTTCGCCCGCTTCTGCCGCAGAGCCTTTCCGGCCGCCTTCGAGACGAGCCGCATCGCTTCGGTGGCCTTCTCGCCCTCGATCACCTCGCGCTTGATCACCTCATGGCCCAGGGCATCCTTGATCTCCTCGACCGAGATTCGCACATCGGGGGCGATCCGTTTCAACTCGCGGCGAATCGCATGAAGGATCGTCTCGCTCATGATGATCGCGGCCAGGTTGAACTTGCTGCGGACCCTCAACTGATCGTTGTAGGCGTCGAGGCCTGATCGTTGGATTCCCTCCTTCGAGAGCAGGAAGAGGTCTTCGTGAGCGTCCTCGTCGCTGGGCTGGAGGGTGAGAATGTCGAGGTCGAGGACTAGATCAGCGGAAATCGGCTTCGAGAAAGAGACGCTGAAGACCTTCCAGAATTGGCCGTTGGTGAGGATCACCCACTCGACCCCCTGGTTCGCGGCGTAATCGACGGCCTGCTTGATGTGATTTTCTCGAAGGGCGATCCCGATGGGCTTCACCTCGATGAGCGTCTGAAGTTTCCCGTCGATCTTCGTGGCGAGGTCGCAGAACGTCCCGCGGATCGCATACTCGCGCGTCACCTCCGCGTACTTGTCGAACCCGAAAACCTCCGCGAGCATATCGGTGACGATCATCGAGGTATCGCTCTCGTTGACGTCTCGAGACTTCGCTGATTCGAGGACGGGCTTGAATCGCTTCAGGCCTGCGGCCAGACGGTCGGCCACCTTCTTTGGGACGGTCATGGTCGACACTCCTCCGGGGGATGAACCAGCCCATAAGATACGCCAGCGGACCGGTTTGCAAACCGGCGCGGACCAAGGTTGTCCCTCGGGTCAGCTAAACCGGCGGGCGAGTCGTGAGTCGGGCATAACCCCAGCTCAGATTCGTCGCCAAGCCCGCCTTTAGGATCGCGGCCATGCCACCGCTTCGGAAAGACTTTCCCCTCGCTATCCTGACACGCTCGGGAGGCGAAGCGCTTGTGACGGTCACGCCGGCGACGTCTCCGTTCGCAGAGGCCCGGTGGGGGTTCTCCATTGCGGCTAAGACCGACAAGAAAGAGGCGATGACTGCGGCGGTTCAATATGGCCCAGACAGGGACTACCCGAACCGGATGCAGGCCCGTCGCCGCATTGAGGACTTCACCGCGGAGGACTTGGGGCTACTTGCCTGCGGGATGGTTGACGAACAAATCGGGCAAGGCGGCAGCAGTCTTTGGAAGCCACCGATATTTCGCAGCGTCACCTACACCGCGACTGTCGGCTCAGGGGTTGTGTTCAACGTGTCCTTGCAGTCGAGGAAGATGCAGATCGACTCTGGCGTATTCGCACCGGAGCCTTGCACGGCGGAGGTCATTCGCGGCCGCCGCCAATCGACCCTCGTCGAAACAATTGCGAAAGGCCTCGACATCGACGACGCATATGAAGCGTTCGAGAGACTCTGGCGCGGCGGCCACATTCGCGAATGACGGCTGACCAAGACGGCATCAGCAGCCTGAGATTCATGGCATGAATCGCTTTCATGCCGCGCCGCAAGGTCGTCACAGGCCCGTCGATGCGAGAGGCCCGGGGAGGGTCTGTGCCGGTGTTTGCCGTCCGCCCTTCAGACCACTGGTCAATCTGGCACGCTCCGAAGCCTGATGGATTTGCCGTTGCCGCTGGATGCCGCCATTATCCGCCATCTGCCACATACAATCAGGGGAGCAGGAGGCCGCCGATGCTCAAGAAACTTTCCCCCGTCACCGCCGCCGGACCCCGCGAGGTTGCCGGCAGGCCGCTCGAAGTGATTCCCGAACCGCCGGCATGGATGAACGACGTCGCCCGCCGGAAGTTCGAGGAGGTCGCCGCGTACTTGATCTCGCTGCGGGCCGCGACGGCCGGCGAGGTCGCGCTCATCGAGCAGTACGCGGCCTGCTACGCCCGATGGGTGCATGCCGAAGAGGCTCTGGCCGCCGGCGATCCGGGGTGGCGGACGGTGGTCAGCCGCGGCGGGGCCGCCGGCTCGTCGGTGCCGACGCCGATGATGCTTCAGAGCATGAGGAGCATCGAGCAGTTGCGGAAACTCGGGGCCGCGCTCGGCCTCGCGCCGGTCGAGAGGGCCAGGTTGCCCGCGGCCCGCGTCGGCGGCGAGGAAGACGAGATGGAGGTCTTGCTGCGGCAGTCCGGCTACCCGTGAAGGGGCCGAGAGGCTGAGAAACAAGGGCCAATCGTGCTGCGAATCTCGCGAAGCGCCTCGGCTGGCTTCATCTCGCCTGCCACAACCTTCTTCTCCAGGTCTGGCCGTTTTGCGATCTGGTCGGCACGCGCCATCGTTGCCGGCGACACCTTTGCCTCGGCGGCGCGGGCCTCGCGGGCGACGTGGCTTCCACCAGACGGTCGCGGATCATGATGATCCGCGACCGTTTTGGTGGTGGATCAGTGTGATCCACCACCAAAGTCTCGCCATGCCTTGGCGTACTCCTCGCGTGCTGACCCTTGGCCGCCTCCGACTTTTTCCTGTTGCCATCCTCCGCAATCTTCGCCAGACGCTTCGACCACTTCGCCGACCCGTCCTCGCATCGCTTGAAGATCAGCGCCGCCTCGTGGCGATTTTTGGCCTGTTTCGTCGTCGGACCCTAGGTGGGAGAGCGATACCACTCGGCCCGCCGGTAGAAAGCCGTGAGGACTCGGATCAGGTCGTCTTCGAGGGGCGCGATCATCGCCGGCGTCCATTTGGCCTTCTTCGCGGCGCGGACCATTCCCGCGTAGGTCACAACGCGGTCGATCATCCGCTCGCCATTGGGGAGCCTCACTTGCGCCGCCAGGTAGGCGGAATCGCGGATCACGCGGTCTTCGTCGTCAGTAGCGTTGGGCATTTCTGATCCTTGGGTTTCGTGGGCAACGGCGGGAGTCGGAACGGATTGTCATGGGCGCGGGCCGGCTCGGGCTGGGCGGCTCTGACGACGACGGCAGGCAGCACAGGGGCGGCGGCCACGATGGGTGCAGGAATAGCCGCAGGCTGCGAAAGGGCCGCAGGCGGGCTTCCAGAGGCCTCTGCGGCGGCACGGCAGGAGGCCGGCAGGGCGAGGCGGATCATGCAGTCTCCTACCCGCTCCAGCCGGCCGGCATCGACGGCCAACTGAATCTTCCGCTGCGCCGCTCGCTGGCCGATAAACCCGACGAGCCGCAGGTGATCGACGACGGCCGTGGTGCGGACCGAAAAAAGCGCAAAATCACCTAGAAGAGTATCTAGGCCGTTTTGCGCTTTTTGGTCTTCCCTATCTTGCCGGCCCGCCTCGATCAGCCAGACGACGGCCTCGACGGCCTCGTGAACCGATGGCAGGGCGGCCTCGATGCTCTCGTCCACCGGGAACCCCGTGGGCTGGTCGGTGTAGACGGTGACGCCGATCCCCGTGGGCAAGATCGCTCGCCCCCGGCCGGCGGCCTGCCGGATCGCCGCCAGGTGGATCGCCTTCGACGCCCGCCGCCAATCGGCGTCCCGATAGCCGCGGCACTTGAACGTCTTCCGCCGGCCGTCAGTCGTCGTCCCTTCCCAGGTGATTTCGTCCCAATCGCCGTCTGGCAGGCTGGCCGCCTCGATCTTGCCGTGGGCCACGAGCCAGGCCCGGATGACGGGCGCACGAGGGGTGCCGATCACGGCCAGGTCGTCGCAGGCGACGGTCCAGAGGTTCGAGCCGCGGTCCGGCCCGGTGCCATACCCGGCCGTCATCGCCACCCGCTCGCGGTCCCATGCCCGCAGATAGCCGCTGTCGTCCTCGAAGATTTCGTCGATGGCCCCCTTGTGGCCGATCACGCCCAGCCGGCGGACGGTCGGCGCGGCCCGCAGGTGAGCCTCGATGATCTTCGCCGTCGTCGAGGCGGCCTGACTCTTCGTGACGTCGAGGGGAACCTGGCGGACCTTCTGCACGACGGGAACGTGGCCCGCCGGCGTGATGTCCACGATCTGCCGGCCCGTCCTCGCGGCGAGGTCTTCGGCCGTCGCGTCGGCGTCGAGCAGGAAGACCTTCGCCTCTTCGGGAATGTCGGCCAGCCTCTTCCCCATCACCTCGACTTGCGTGGTGGCGATCCGCTTCCCGTTCACGGTGACGATCTTCCGCTCGCCCATCACCCACAGTTCGTGCAGGCGGCCCGCTGCGGCGAGCGTGATCAGGCGGATGCCGGCGGCGAAATCGTCGCCCAGCCGCTCGCCGTCCAGTTGGGTCTTGAACGTCTGAACCCACTCGTTGAAGGTGGCCTGCCACCGCTTCGGCATCTCGATCTTCGGCGGAAGTTCGACGCGATACACCCCGCCGGCGGCCGCGTTCTTCTCGGCCCCCTGCGCCGCGTTCGCCGCCGTTTTCTTGACGCTCTCGGAAGCCTTCTCGATGACGTCGATGACCGCGAGCAGGCCGTGGGCGAAGGCCTCGTTTTTCTTGCCGACGAAATACCCGCTGGCGAGCGGCCGGCTGGCCTCGACGTTCGCCAGGAAATGCTTCGCCATTTTGAGGTCGGGCATCGTCGTCTTGATCGTCTCGGCCAGGAGTTCGCCGGCCCGCTCGTCGGCCACTATCACCCTCGGGGCGGGCCGGTAGAACTGCTTCGTCTCCCGCTCGCGGAAGATCGCGTCGTCGGCCTGCGCCCGCGAGATGGTCGAGATTCGCAGGGGCGATCTGTCGGCCTTCTTCTTCGCCGCCAGGTAGCCGCTCTTCTGGCACTTCTTCGCAAAGGGGCAGTCCTGGCAGACGGCCGCGCCGGCCACGAGGCCGAAGGCCTGCGCCGCCTTCACCTCCGCGAAGTTCTCGCAGTTCGTCTCGTCGAGCCGCGGGTACGCGACGGCCTTCATCCCCTTCTTCCGCAACTCCGCTTCCTTCTCCTGGCAGTTCGCGTGATCCGGCATGATCCACAGGAGCGAGGTCTGATCCGTCTCGCTGATCGCCTCGATCATCGACGTCGATTTCCCCGTGCCGACGTCGCCGCGGTCCACATACCACCCCGGCGCGGCTAGGGCGGCGATCTTGTTCTCGCGGCTCTCGCGCCGCCACTCGTCGAGGCCGCGGGCCGCGCCTCGAGACTGCATCCGCTCCACCTCGTCGATGTCGTCGGGCTTGATCGTCGTCGCCCCGGCCAGGATCGCCTCGACGAACCGCGGCCCAGCCTGCCGGCCCTCCTGCCGCAGATACTCGCGCGTGTCTTTCGCCCCCGCCGGCGGCATCGCCCATGCCACCTCGCGGCCCATCTCCTCGACGAGCCGCTTCGCCGTGAGGATCGCCCCGTTCTTGCCGGGGGAAATCTTCTGGCCGGGTATCTTCCCGTCGCGCTCGTCGTTCTCTCCGATGACGATGATCGGCCGGCTCGTCGGAACGTCGCGGAGCATCTCGGCCAGGTACTCGACGCCGCCGGTGTTCGACGGCCTGCCTACCGCGGCGAGGCCCATCGAGTAGGCCGCCGCCGTGTCGCTGGCACCCTCGACGAGCAAGATCGGCCCGTCGCCGGCGGCCCACGATTCGGCGTAGAAGAGGCCGTGACGGCTCCCCGGCACCATCTTCTTCGATATGCCGTCTTCCCCCGGCGCGGCCAGCCTCGTTGAGACTCCCACAATCTCGCCGGCGGCGTTTCTCTCGGGGAACGTCCAATCACCCCGCTCTGGCCGCCACCCGCAGTGCAGGGCCGCCAGGGCCGCTTCATCGACGCCCAGGATCGACGCGAGGGCGGCCCGCTGATTCCCCATGTGCATCTGGTAGGCGGCGGCCCGCTGCTTCCAGATCGCCGGCGAGACTTTCGCAGGCTTGCGGTCTTTCTTCTCTCGCGGCTTCCTGTCCCAAATGACGTCGGACGCGAGGCCGTCATCGCGGCGCAGGATCACGCCGCACTTGTCGGGGCCGGCGTTGCGTTTGACTTCGCGGTAGCCGCCGGTCGGGATGCCGTCGCGGATCACCCTCATGCAGAGGACGGCGGCCCCTTCGTCCGCGGTCATGCAATAGCTAGGCTGGCCGCAGATCGGGCAAGGGTTTCGCTTGCTCGTTCGCTGAAAATCGCCGCGTTTTTTGGTAGAATCGGAAGCGTAGTAGCCGTCCCGATTCGTCGCCGATATCATCACCGGTCGTCCGTGATCTGCCCGGCGGCTGGCCCCGTCAAAAGCAGGCCGCCGAAGCAGGAAAGATCGAACGAATACGCCCCGCCGGGTTGCCGCCCGGCGGGGTTTTTCGTTCAGCGGGTCGCCTGCGGCATCCGAACCGCGGGCGCGAAATCGACCCGCTGTTTGTCAGCCTCCGCGGACGGCCATCCCGGCTACCCACGCTTCAAGCGCGGAGAGCGGATACCGCACCCTCGCCTGCTTGCTTGGGCCTGCTTTGAGGCATCGCGGCCCCTGGCGGTCGCATCGCAGCTGCCGCAGGGTTTTTGGTGAAAGGCCGACGACTTCGGCGGCTTGCCGTGTCGACAGAAGGCGATCGCCCTTGAGATTCACCGCCGGCACGATCAGTGTTGGCTTCCGGCGGCGCGGAACAGAAACGGTCTTTGCAGAACTCATCGCGGTACTCCGATGTAGGGAGACCGCGCGCGGCGATACGCGAGAAAATTCGACTAGATCACCGGCGCGGCTGGGAACGGAAAACGATCTGTCCGTTGCAATCCCCAAGGCCCAACCGGGCGTGAATTCGGTGCGTTAGGTTTCTGCGTTTCAGTGCCCGAGTTTTTTACGGGACCCACTCCGCGCCATCGCGTAGGCTCGTACCCGCTCGGCATCGCCGAGGTACCCCGCCGGATTGCTCGCGGGATATCTTTAGTATAAGGGCATGGGGGGGCGTAGAAATGCCCTTCCGCGCCACTTTTTACCGTGCCGGCCGGCGGCGTGGCTGCCGGCGACTCGTCGCTGCGAAAGCATCGCGAAGAGCGTCGTCTGCGACCTGCGCGTAGACCTTTGCAACCATGCCCGCGCTTGATGGGGCGTCGCCCAGCGCGCGGGTCACGGTCTGGAGGGGCACACCGGCCGCAGTCATTCGAGCGCCGCCCGTGCGGCGCAGGTCGTGCGGCCTGGGCCGCCGGTCGGCATCCTCATGCCAGAGGCCCGCGGCATGAATCAGCCGATCCCAAGCCTTGTCGTGATTTCGGATCGGCTCCCCGTCATCGCCTGGAAAAACCCACGGGCAATCCTTCGGCACCGCCTTCCGCCGGGCCCGAAGAATCGCAACGGCTTCCGGCAGCGCGGCGAGCGGCACGACGTGCCCCGACTTCCGACCCTTCATGTACTCGGCCGGGATTTTCCAGGCGGCATCACCGCCGGCGAGGTTCACATCGGCCCACCGCATATGCCGGCAGGCCCCCATGCGTTGCAACGTGTGGAGGCTGATCGCGAACAGGTCGCGCCACACGGGCAAGTCGGCAGCCATCGCCTTTTCGAGCCGCCGCCACTCCGCGTCCGTGAGCGTCCGCGTCCGGGGTCTCTCGGCCGTCCGCGTGAGGCG
>Ga0214923_10008276_pt1 | contig 11134 bp, 15 predicted proteins | sample LL1510_MetaG_FD_177993 | JGI IMG/M metagenome (GOLD analysis project Ga0214923, IMG submission 177993) | Freshwater microbial communities from Lake Lanier, Atlanta, Georgia, United States - LL-1510 | ecosystem: Environmental > Aquatic > Freshwater > Lake | place: USA: Georgia | collected... | reverse complement strand
CTGCTGATAGAATTAAAGGTGTTTTGGCTGCATAGCGGGATTGGTATAGGGGATGTGCTCCAGTCTTCCAAACTGGTGAGGCGGGTTCGATTCCCGCATCCCGCTCCAACTTTAAGGATATATTATGTCTAAATTTACTTTTGCTCATACTCTTGACGATCTCAAGATCACTCATGAGTTCGAAGAGATTCAACTTAATAATGTTATAGAAAATTTTGAATCTTTTCTTCGCGGGTGTGGTTTTGTTTTTGACGGGAACTTGGAGATCGTAGGAAATGAAAACAACCCTTTAGAGGAATATGAAACCTTTAGTACTATGAATCTTAATTTGGACGGTATTGAAGGGGCTGTAGGTTCCGACTACATCTATGTTACCCCTCCAGGAGGTGTTGGTGGAGCTGACTGCGACTATGTCGGCGATTGGGATACTCAATGTAAGAATATTGACAAGCTTGCAAAGGGTAGGAACAAGTGAAAAAGTCTTTTAATCTTAAGGTTCAAGAAGGTGTAGATGGAGAACTTTATCTCCAACTTAACGACGAAGTTCTAGAAGCCTCTGGATTTAAAATCGGCGATAAACTACAATGGATTGACAATAAAGATGGTTCATGGAGTATGATTAAAGTGGATGATAGTCTTAATTACTACGTTGTAGATGTTCTAAGCACGTTTCGTAATCGATACGTTATAAAAGCAAAATGTCTTGATGACGCGTTAGATGAAGTTGTATTTAATGAACACGATCCAGAATTCAATGAGTTTTCTCAGAAGCATATAGGTACTCAGGTTTTTGATGCTCGGCAGATTGCATATGCTGATATCCTAGAACTTAGCAAGAAAGATAATGATTATCTGAGCTCTTGGACTGAAGCTGAAGTTGTTGAACGCCTTACTAATACTATCGACTATAAGGACTAAAATGTTTCGTAGTCAAGCTCAGCTTAAACTTATGCGAGACCAGAAGGAATCTGCTATGAGTGGTTTCTTCTATAACCTAGTAGAGACGACGCAGTTTGCTTTAGAAGATATTCAAGATATGTTTCTTGAAGAATTTCCTAATGAGCATGATTATCTTAGCGAACTCGTATCGGAGCTTAGTAATTGATTATTAGAGTTAGTAATACCGGAAGAAAGCCTTCCAAGAGGGCTCGCGAGAAGCAGAAAGCTGCATGGGCAGCTCATTGCAAGAAGTACGGCCTTAATCAAGGCAAAGAAAATAAAAATGTGCGATACAGAATTAATAAGTTTGGAGAATTTGAAGAAGTCTAAGTGGGATCGTAGGTTTATAGAACTTGCATCTCATATCAGTTATTGGTCGAAAGATCCTAGCACTAAAGTTGGTTCAGTTATAGTCAATGAAAAAAATCATATATTATCTGTTGGTTATAACGGGTTTCCTAGTGGCGTTGAAGATAGTCCTTTACGGTATTCTGATAGGGATACCAAGCTTAAGTACGTGTGTCACGCCGAGCGGAACGCCCTTGACAATGCCCACTCCGATGTATCAAACTGCACTCTCTATGCAACCCTAATGCCTTGCAATGAGTGTGCTAAATCAATCATACAGCGCGGTATAAAACGGGTTGTGTGTTACGTACCTGACCCTAGCAGAGACGGTGCGAGCTTTAATTGGGATGTAACTAAATCTATGTTTGAAGAAGCGGGAATTCAACTTGACATGGTTGATCTCGTATAAATAATTATGCAGCGCCTTCGGGGCTGCAATTTTATCTTGCTTAATTTAAGGAGAATTATATGACTACACTTCCATCTATGCTTCTGGGCAACCAATTCAAGGACCTCGATAAGTTCTTTGTTGGGTTTGACGACACATTCAATCGCATGGCTAAGTTCCATGACGATGTCGCAAAGAACATCCCAAACTATCCTCCATACAACATCAAGAAGGTTGATGACAACAAGTACGTTATTGAACTAGCCGTTGCTGGTTTCTCTAAGAACGAACTTGAACTAGAACTTGCTGACGGTGTGCTCACCGTTAAGGGTTCAACCTCTATCGACTCTCTTGTTAACGATGGAGTCGATCAGACATTCCTTTATAAGGGTATTTCAGATCGTTCGTTCGCTCGCAAGTTTACTCTTGCTGATACAGTTGAAATTAAGAATGCCGAATATATTAACGGTCTTCTTAAGGTATTCCTTGAGCGTATTATTCCCGAACACAAGAAGCCGAAGAAGATTGAGATTAACTCTTCTGACAAGCAGCTTCTAGTCGAAACCGAGGCCAAAAAGTGAACTGGTGGCCAGTTACCGACGAAGAATGGGAATATTTAAACAGACAAGGTAAGTAGAAAGAAAGGGGGTTGCCCCCTTTCTTTTATTTCTAAAATAAACTATAATTAGACCTATGAATGACATTATTATTGATATCTGGGGCTGGATTAAGAATGACTATAGGTCTAATAATTTTAGGTTTATTATTGAGCTTGTCGCTTGGGCTATTAGTATTGGGTGTGCAATTACAATGGCGGCTACCGTACCTAATCCTCCCCTTATGGCTCTTTATCCTATTTGGATTACTGGTTGCTGCCTTTACGCATGGGCTGCATTTAGTCGTAAATCATTTGGCATGCTAATTAATTACATGCTCCTCGTGACGATTGATTCAATTGGATTGATCAGAATTTATTTTTAAGGATACATCATGTCTACTATTACAGTTCTTAAGCTTCTTAACGGTGAAGAATATATCGGAAGTTTCGTTAAAGAAGAAGATGATAAGATTTTTATTCAAGACGTAGCAATTGTTCAAATGCTCCCCGGCAATAATGGTCGAATCAATCTAGGTCTTATTCCTTTTGCACCCTATGCCGAAGAAACTACTTTCGGTATTGAAAAGAAGCATATCACTACCCGGTTCACTCCTAACGTAGAACTCCTAAATAACTATAATCGTATTTTCGGCTCCGGCCTAGTAGTTGCACAGACTGTCTAAGGAGTATATAATGGTCAGATTCCTTTCTGAGTATACCAGCTCACAGGAAAAGAAAGACTTTACCTCTCAAGTATATTTCGACAAAGACAATAATCACTTTGTCGTTCGCTGTCTCATTAATGGTGAAGAAGAAGTCAGATACAAAGGCTTCTTCCTTACTGAACAGCAAGCCGAAGATTACGCGGAAAATTTCGTACAGCAAGTATTCTAGCTTGTGCAGTCTCTGACTCGAAGCTAACCTAACTGGAGTGATATGAAGTTTTATACTAATGTACATCTGTACAAGAATGAGTTTTTGATTCGGGGTTACGAAGGTAATGAACGTGTGCAATACACGGTACCTTGTAACCCTTTCTTATTTACTACAGACCGGGTTAGCATCGAAGAGTACAAGACTCTCCAAGGTAAGACAGTCTATAAGAAGATATTCGATAGCTCGTATGAAGCTAGGACTTATGTAAAAGAGAATTCGGATATATCCGGTAAAGAAATCTATGGCATGACCAACTGGATCTACCCGTTTATTAATGACCATTTTGCTGGGGAGATTCATTATGATGCAAAGAAGATTTCTACAGTCACAATCGACATTGAAATTGAGGCGACGGGAGGCTTTCCGGACATTACCGTCGCGGATCGACCTCTCACAGCAATCACAATCTCTAAAAACGGAAAGTCTGTTGTCTTTGGATACTTCGACTACAAAGTTACTAGCGAACACGTAACGTATGTAAAGTGCAAGGACGAGAATGATCTCCTGAATAAGTTCATTAGCGTATGGAGATCGAAGCAGTTTCTTCCTGACGTTGTAACCGGGTGGAACGTCGAGTTCTTCGATATGCCTTACATGATTAATCGAATTACTCGTATTCTTGGTCCAGAGTCTGCCAAGCGCCTTTCACCCTGGGGTATTCTCTCTGAAAGAGAAGTTGAGATTTCAGGAAGAACTTTCAATATTCCTATCATCGTCGGTATTACGATTCTCGACTATCTGCAGCTACATAAGAAGTTCTCTTTCTCTATGCAAGAGAGCTACAAACTCGATCATATTGCGTTCGTAGAACTTGGTGAGAAGAAGCTAGACTATAATGCTCTAGGGTACGATAACCTTACCGACTTCTATGAAAATGACTTCCAGAACTATATCGAATATAACATTCGAGACGTTGCGCTGGTAGATAAGCTAGAAGACAAGCTTAAGTTTATCGAGCAGGTGTTTGCACTTGCATATGACGCGAAGGTCAATTATCTCGATACGTTTACGTCTGTGCGTATGTGGGACGTTATTATCCATAACTACCTTATCAATCAAGGTATCGTAGTTCCTAACTTTGACGTTGCTGAAAGAAAGGAAAAGGATAAGCAGATTGTAGGTGCATATGTAAAAGATCCTCAGCTTGGAATGCATAACTGGGTTGTATCGTTTGACTTGAATAGTCTGTACCCTCACCTTATCATGCAGTACAACATTTCACCTGAGACTTATAAAGGAACGTTTGCTTTCCTTGCTACTGATACCGGCATTGAGAAGATTCTTAACGGTGCTCTAAATGACTTCTCGCTACGTAATGAAGTGATCGAGCAGAACTATACCGTTGCTGCTTCGGGTTGTTATTTCGATCGAGACCGTCAAGGCTTCCTTCCTAAGCTGATGGAGCAGATGTATAACGACCGCGTCAAGTATAAGAATCAGATGATTGCGGCTAAAAAGCGGCTTGAACTAGTAGATGCTGAGCTTAGAAGAAGAGGCATCGAGGCCTAGTCTAGGTAATAAGTATTTTAGCTATATATTATTTTACCGGTAGAGGCTAAAATGAGCGAGAAATATTTTGAAGGTTTAAAGGAATTTCAATTCGATACTCCTCCAGATGCAGTAAATGTAGGGGGTGGGTTCGAACACATTAATACAAATCGACACTTATTTCCTAATCCTATGAAAGATCCTATTACCGCAGCGAAGAATCTAGCGTCCAGAGTTTCAAATCAGAAACCAGAAGATAAAGAGAGACTTGCAGACGTCTCAAGGCAAAATCTTAAAAAAGCAGTAGCTGTTAACACAGGTAAAAAACGACCAGATCATGGTAGGCTAATGGCTCCTCATTTTAGAAACTTATGGGCAACAAAAAAAGATGAATTGAGGGATGCCCTATCTTCAACGTTTCTAGTTACTTCTCCAACCGGAAAGGTATTTACAACAAATAGGCTTGAAGAGTTTTGCAAGAATAATAATTTAACTTATGTACCTGTATGGAATTCCAGCCGTACTGGCAAACCTGTTACGAAAGGCAAATCAAAAGGTTGGTTATGCACGAAGATTTAACAAAAATGACAAAGGAGGCTCTTCTAGAGCATCGTAGTCAGATTGAGAAGGAAATTGCAAGATCGCATAATATGCAACTAGCAAAAAAAATCCAACTCAACTCTGCTTACGGCGCTCTAGGCTAGCTAGGCAATATGTTCTTCAGATGGTTTGACCCTCGCTATGCAGAGTCAATTACCAAGTCAGGTCAGCTCTCCATTCGATGGATGGAAAAGAAGATTAACGAGTATCTTAATAAGCTATTCAAGACTGGCGATTACGATTATGTGCTTGCTGTTGATACTGACTCGATGTATATTACTCTTGATAAGCTAGTAGAGACGGCATACCCTGACCGGACTAATGAAGAGACGGTTAAGTTCCTAGATAGAGTTTGTGAAGAGAAGCTAGAACCTTATATTGATAAGTGCTATGCAGAACTGGCTGAATATGTAAATGCCTATGCGCAGAAGATGAAAATGAAGCGAGAAGTTATCGCTAATAAAGGCATCTTCACCGCTAAGAAGCGTTATATCCTTAATGTGTATAACTCTGAAGGTGTACAGTACGCTGAACCTAAGCTTAAGATGATGGGCATCGAAGCTGTCAGGTCGTCAACTCCTGCACCTGTCCGTGCTCTTATTAAGAATGCAATCAATATCATTATCAATAAGACCGAAGATGACTTGATTGACTTCATTGCAGAAAAGCGAGAGTACTTTAAGACCCTGCCGTTTGAGGAGGTAGCATTTCCTAGAGGTTGTAAGGAGCTGGATAAATGGCAAGATAGTATGGGAGCTAAGATCTTCAAGTCAGGCACTCCTATTCACGTCAAGGGCGCTATCCTCTATAATCACATCCTTAAGCAAAAGAAGCTCGATAATAAGTACGACCTTATTAATAAGGGTGATAAAATCAAGTTTTGCTATCTTAAGTTTCCTAACTACCTCGGTGAGCATGTTATCACGACCCCGGGTAAGCTACCAAAAGAACTGGAGCTAGACTCGGTCATCGATTACGATAAGCAATTTGAGAAGGCATTCATCGAGCCTCTCAAAGGTATTCTTGATGTTATTGGCTGGGAAACGGAACGTCGAAGAACCCTGGATGAGTTTTTCATATAGTCTTTTGTTTGATAAATACTTAAAATCAATTGTTCGTTGAGGATATGATGTTTTCCTTTTTAAGATTTTTATCAGAAGAAGCCGTTGGAATGGTCAGCACAATTGGATCTGACCGCAAAGGTAAGAGACATACAGAAAACTATGTTATGCCTTATCTTTCAGCAGAAGGCCGAAAAAAGACCGCTGAAAGTTTTGCTAAGCACGGTGGGTTTAGAACTACGGGAACAGGTCATGGAGAAAAGCACGACCCTAATGCAGAATATACCCACACCCTAAAAACTGCGCAAAACGGTCACCCAGCTGGTACTCAAGTAAAAGTAACTCATGTTACAGTAGATGAGCCAGGTAACATTACAGTACATACGAAAGAACACGGTTCATTTAAGCAAGCTGCCCTAATGAAGCCTTCAGAGCTAAAGAGACCTGCTATTACCAAGCAAGGCTTTGATGTTGAAGGAAGAATCGCTAAGAACCTAGGAACTCAATCAGCAGGCTCTACAAAGCATGCATACGATTTTCACTATGGCTCGGGCTCTAAGAGCGTTAAAGGTAAGGTTAAAGAAGCATCTGAAGCTCCTTCTGTTCGCGGAGAATCAAAGCTAGATAGAGGTAAAATGGGTCAATCAACTCTTAAGCATGATAAAGAGAAAGGCTGGCATTTTACAGACAAAGCAATTGGAAGTCATTTTGAGCAAGCTCGGGTAGTAGGTCCGGATAAAAAAGAACGTAGCTTATTAGACCACTTGAACACCTTCCATAAAGAAGGTAAAATAGAAAAAGGATTCTCGGTAGCTGCTCCTGCAGGCTCTACAAAGAATTATATCAAAAATAGCGGTGTTAATACTCTTCATATTCATAATAAGAGAGCAGATAAAGGCACAACCTTTACTGTAGGAAATTCTCATCTTGCAGGTAAAACAAAGCTAGGTCATCTTACCGATGAGCATCTTAACGCTCTAGATGGTAAAATTAGTATTGAAAAAACAACTAATGGTCAGACACAAGCAGCTCATCGTCCAAATATTAAAGTGATGAAGCAATATGCTAACATGTCACAAACTAATCCAAATGAGCACCGCGATCTTTCTAATGAAGAACACGCCAGCGAATTCAAAGCTCACGTTGATAAAATAAAATAACAAGAGGTTTCTATGCTGAACTTTACAGGCTTTCTTAATGAAAAATATGAGGCTTTGGGTAATCCAGATCCCAAGCACTATACTCACCTAGCTGACTATGCATTTAGAGGTGCTGGCGCTACTGGTGCAGCTGCTAATGTTTACAAGCATATGCAAGGAAGATCCGATAGCAAATCTTCTATGGAACCTCAGAAGAAAACTGACGGTAAGGTGTCTGTAGTTACTGTAAGAAACTCTAAGGATTCACCATATCATAATCCAAAATATCCAGAGAGCGCAGTAGGAGTTGCTTATAAGGGTAGAATGGACGCAAAGTCTATTGAGCCTAAGGATAAAGTTTCTTACTCACACGAAGATATTAAAGGTCATTATGGCAGCGAGCATCACCTCACGCCTATGCTATCTTCGTTACTAGACCACGCACATAAGATTCATGGCGAAGCTCCTATTATTCAACACGACATTCACACTACAACACCTAATAAGGATATTCACTACTCAGGTGGCAAGGCTACTTGGCAGCCAAACGTAGTTCGCAATTCAACTACAGATACTGGTGAAATTAAAAAGCTTAAGAGAGCAAAGATTGTTATTGCTTCTCACACCGCTATGGATAAGGACTTTACTAATCCTAGAGGTCTAAGACCGGGTAAGGATATTAAGAGTCATCCTGATGTCTACAACGTAGACCTCAATGCTCCTAAGGTTAGCAGCAAGGCTCTTGAGTTGCACAATAAGAACATAGGTCAACACGTTAGCAATAAAGAAACCCGTGGTCATCTTGATACAATAGCAAAGGCTTCTTATAATAAGCATCTAGAGCCATTTGTTAATAGCAAGATTCGCACAGGTGAGTATGGTGGCGAAGGTCAAAAGCCTCTTACACATAAAGACTTCAGAAGCTTTGTAGCTAATGCTCACGACAAGGAAATTGCTAAGGTTACTACAGATAAGGCTAAGCAAGCTAAGACAGCTGCTAAAGAAGCTGCTCTAAAAGAAGTAGATGCACATAAAGCTTCTATCAACAAAGTATTTGAAGTCCATCATGCTATGACTAACGCTGTTAGAGATTATGTCGGTGAGACTCATAAAGCTGATGAGAAGTCTCCTATCAAGCATGAGATTCCATCTGAGCATGGCGGCTTCAAGCCAGCTCCTCCAGAAGGATACGTGCCTCGTGGTAAGCATGCCGCTACTTCTACTACCAAGCTTAATCCACGTTCAGAATTCAATAGAGCTAACTTCTTAAAGAATGCTGACTTAGGTAAGAAGAAGGCAGAGCCAGTTACTGAATCTGCTGAAGGTAAAGCAGTAGTGATTCCTGCTGTTCGTATGCAACCTTTCCATCGCGGTCACGAAGCGCTAATTAAGGATGCATTAGCTAAGAATCATGGACCAGTTCATCTTTATGTAACTAAGAACAAGCCTGGTGATGCAGATAATCCTCTATCAGCTGAGCATCGTATTTCATTAATCAAGCATGCGTTTAAGGATGATGTTGCAGCAGGAAGACTTCATGTTCATGAAGGTGGAAGCATGTTCCAGAACATGTCTAATTTCCATCAAAACAACCCTAACGTTACAAATGCTCATGTTGTTTTAGGTAAGGGTCGTGAAGAATCTGCTAAGCAAGTAGCTGCTTATAATGGTAAGACAGATAAAGCTGGTAATGTTCCTTATCACTTTAAGCAACTTACTACAAGTATACGATCTGAAACTCCTGGCGCTCATGATACAGTAAGAGCAACAGAACTAAGAAATATGGCTCATAGTGATGCATCTCCAGAAGAAAAGTTTAAATACTTTAAGGATAGAATGCATCCGTCTATTCCTACTCCTTTAGTTCAAAAGACTCTTGATGCTGTTCAAGCAGTAAAGCCGAAAGCTAAGAAGCTAAAAGAAGGTTTCCTGTCATTTATAGAGTATATTTTTAGATAATGAATATTAAAATGGAATTAAAAGACGATTTTGATTTTGGCTTTAGCCTAGTAGATGAATCTGAATTAAACGCGGTCCAGGAAGTACAAGAGAAGTTATCTTCTACTTCCCAAGCCGCGACCGATACACAAAAGAAGATAGACAAGATGTATAATATGTTTATCCCTCTTCTCAATAACCTTGCAAGTAATCCAGAAAAAGAGTATATTTACTGGCCCAACAGGGTAGATAAAATCGAAGCATTCAGAGATAAACTACGACAGGTATACGAGAGTTGATTAATTATCTAGTACTTTTTTCTGCAATAACCCTTTCAATCGCTGCAGCCTACTACTCAATAGTAGGCTTAACTTTGATATTCACTGCAGCAGTAATACCGGTCATGATTATGGGTTCGGCTCTTGAGTTTGCAAAAGTCGTTTCTGTATCTTGGCTTTATAGGAACTGGAAGATTTGTCCTGCAGCTATTAGATATTATTTAATAGCTGCCATTAGTGTGTTAATGCTAATTACTAGCATGGGAACGTTTGGTTTCTTGTCCCGTGCGCATTCTGATCAAACCGCTCTAAGCGGTGATACATTAGTTGAGCTTAAATTAATAGAACAACAGATTGAATCAGAACAAAGGAGGGTAGAAAATGCTCAGAAGTCTCTTAATTCTCTCGACCGTTTGGTCGCTGAATCTGATACTGAATCCGCTATTAAACTTCGTAAAGGACAAGAAAGAGAACGCAAACAAATATCTTCTGAAATTAGCACTGCAGCTTCAACTATTAAAGAACTCAATTCTAAGGCTCAGCCCTTACGCAAAGAATCAATAAAGCAGACTGCAGAAATTGGGCCAATTAAATACATTGCAGATCTTCTTTATGGAGATAACAGTCAAGCGGATCTTGACAGTGCAGTTAAGTGGGTTATAGTTTTATTAGTTCTAGTTTTCGATCCGCTTGCTGTTACTCTTCTTATTGCTGCCAACATCGGCATTGCTAAAAGCAAAACTAAAATCAAGCTTCCTAAAATTCCTAAGTTTCCGGTTGAAAAAATAAACAGCTGGAAAAAAAATAAAAAGGATGGTATAATAGAGATTGACTCAGAATCTCTTATGAATATTAAGTGAAGTATTATTTCTATGCAGTAGATGATTTTGGTGATAAGTTCAGACGATTCTATCGTATCGCTGAAGCTAAATCATATATCAAAAAAAGGCCGGGTTGGACTTTATTAAAAGAGCCTCGTATAATTAAGCCAGTTGTAGATTGGAATGACTTCGAGGAGGCTGTATTTTGAAAGTCCATATCGGCAAATACCCTAAGAACCCTGACAAGCAGCGTAAGATTGATATCCGTATCGATAAGTGGGATACTTGGGGTATGGATCATACGCTTGCTCTTATTATCCTTCCTATGCTCAATCAGATAAAAACAAATAAGCAAGGTTCACCTGGAAGCCTTCCTGAATTTCAACAAATTTCTGATCAATATCCTCAGCTATGCTTCGACTTCTATGCAGACGATAATCAAAATGCGTGGGATGCAGGCCATAAGCATTGGATCGAAATCTTGGACAAGATGATTTGGTCATTTGAGCAAGTGCTTGACGAAGATTGGGATGAGCAATACTGGCTAGTTAAACCTGTAATCGATTGGGATGATATGGCTAGCAAAGAAGGGTTAGACGA
>Ga0214923_10008275_pt1 | contig 11135 bp, 6 predicted proteins | sample LL1510_MetaG_FD_177993 | JGI IMG/M metagenome (GOLD analysis project Ga0214923, IMG submission 177993) | Freshwater microbial communities from Lake Lanier, Atlanta, Georgia, United States - LL-1510 | ecosystem: Environmental > Aquatic > Freshwater > Lake | place: USA: Georgia | collected 2015-10-15 | reverse complement strand
AGCCAACCCATCATTGAAGTTGGTGATCCTTTAGGGCGGATTGCCTCCATTACCTCCCAATAGAAAACTTGTATGGCTCCACCAAATAAACCTAGAAGTGCCCCCGCAACAACCATCGTCCAACTTGGGTGTGAAATTGCCATGGGAATGGAAGCAAAGGCCCACACGCCATAGGTTCGGCGCATTGCTCGCAACGAGGAAGTTCGCTTGGATACAAGACCTGCTAAGAGACCACCGACTATGTTAGAGATTCCCATCGCGGTAAAAATCCATGCGGTGAGATATGGAACCTTTTCAATTGTTGTAAATGCCGGAATAGCGACATCGAAAACACCCCAGCCAAATCCAATAAAGCATCCCTCAATCATGAGCAACTGGAGTGGTTTGTGGCGCCATAAAGGTTGGTGATCTGCTGATTTCTTTTCAGGAATCCAACTGCGAGAAACTTTTGTGATAGCTAGAGATCCACCACCCAGCAACATTAAGCCACCGCATAGATTGAGTGGTAGTGATGGGTGAGAGGACAGAGCAAACGTTGTTGCAAAAATTGGTCCCAATACTCCGGCAGTGCTCACGACTGACGTATCCATGGCATATGCAGTCCTTAAAAATTCTTCTGGAACAACAATTTTCCACAATGGTCGAACAGATAAATTTATTGGGGGAGCGCTCAGGCCCATTGCAAAGGCAAGAGTTAACATAAGTGGGCGAGAGTGCATCGCATTGAGCGCAAATGCCATGGTTGCATATCCTGGAACCATTACTCGCAGCGGCCAAGTTTGGCCGTACTTATCCATAATCGAACCGCGAATTCCTGCCGTGAAAGAACCTGCAGCAGCATTGAGACCAATTGCAAGGCCGGCAAAAGAGATGGAACCAGTAGCTTGTTCTGCCTTAAAAAATATTGATAACCCCACCATCCCGTAGGCGATACGTGCAGGAAAGCAGGCAATCAGAAGCACCCAGACATTGGGGATGCGGAAGAGTTCGAGATAGCGCTTCATTGTTCTGTAATCCTATGTGAACTCCTACATTTCTATGCGGGGATTTGCGTCTCATTCACCCCCACCAATACCCTTAGCCTCCCCTTTACCGGGAAAAATTTCATAGTCCTATCCCTACTACTTTCTATCCCTACGGAGCATCTTGAGTACACAAATTGCAGTAAATGACATTGGATCAGCAGAAGATTTTCTAGCCGCAATCGAAGGCACAATCAGAAATTTCAGTGACGGAGACCTCGTCATTGGTACAGTCGTTCAAATTGATCGCGAAGAAGTACTCCTTGACGTCGGTTACAAGACTGAAGGCGTAATTCCAGCACGCGAACTCTCTATTCGCCACGATGCAGATCCAAATGAAATTGTAAAAGTTGGAGATAAAGTCGAAGCTCTTGTGCTCCAGAAAGAAGATAAAGAAGGCCGCCTCATCCTTTCTAAGAAGCGCGCACAGTACGAACGCGCTTGGGGAGAAATCGAAGGCAAGAAGGAACGCGACGAAGTTGTCGTAGGTACAGTGATTGAAGTTGTAAAGGGCGGACTCATCGTCGACATCGGATTGCGCGGCTTCTTGCCAGCTTCCCTCGTTGAAATGCGTCGCGTTCGTGACCTCACTCCTTACATTGGTAAGCAGGTTGAGGCTCGCATCATCGAACTCGATAAGAACCGCAACAATGTTGTGCTTTCTCGTCGCGCATTCCTCGAGCAGACACAATCACAGTCACGCACTGAGTTCCTCAACCAGCTCCAAAAGGGTCAGGTTCGCACAGGCGTTGTCTCATCTATCGTGAACTTCGGTGCATTCGTAGATCTTGGTGGCGTTGACGGACTCGTCCACGTCTCTGAACTCTCTTGGAAGCACATCGATCACCCAGGTGAAGTTGTTGAAGTTGGAGATGAAGTAACCGTAGAAGTTCTCGAAGTTGATTTCGAGCGCGAGCGTGTTTCTCTCTCACTCAAGGCGACACAAGAAGATCCATGGCAGGCATTTGCCCGCACTCACACCATTAATACTGTTGTGCCAGGTGTGGTCACAAAGCTTGTTCCATTCGGTGCATTCATCCGCGTTCATGAAGGTATTGAAGGCCTCGTTCACATCTCAGAGTTGGCAGAACGCCATGTTGAGATCCCTGAGCAGGTAGTTGCAGTTGATGACGAACTCTTTGTAAAGATCATCGATATTGATCTCGAGCGTCGTCGTATCTCGCTCTCTTTAAAGCAAGCTAACGAAGGCCATGAAGTTGAAATCGAAGCATTCGATCCAACTCAATACGGTATGTCTGCTCGCTACGATGCTAATGGAAACTTTATCTATCCAGAAGGTTTCGATCCTGATACTCAGGAATGGAAGCCAGGTTACGATTCACAGCGCGAAGAGTGGGAGCGTCAATACGCTGTCGCTCAAGAGCGTTTCATGGCTCATAAGAAGCAGAAGGCAGAGGCAAAGGCAGCTGAAGAAGCTGCCGTCGTCGCAGAATAATTCACTATAAAAAGAGACTCATACGGGTCGCGAGCTGCTCCTTAACCTCGCTTACCCCGCATGAGTCTCTTTTTTATTTCGTCATGTCAGGAGTAACAGCGGCTTCTTCAGCTGGGAAAGGTAGGGTAAGTACATGTTGGTTGTGGGACTTACCGGGGGAATTGGTGCCGGCAAATCCACTGTCTCCGAACTCTTTGCTCGTCTCGGTGCCCTCGTTATCGATGCTGATCAATTGGCACGTATGGCCATCGAGCGTGGCACAGATGGGTTTGCAGAAGTCCTTCTTCGATTTGGTGATGAAGTGATTCTCAATGGCGATATCGATCGTCAAAAGTTGGGCGAGCTCATCTTCAGTGATGAGAATGCGCGTAAGGATCTCGAGGCAATTATTCATCCCCGTGTTCAAGCTCTCTTTGCAGAGGCGGTTGCTGATCTGAAACCTGACGACATATTGATTTATGAGATTCCACTCCTTGTCGAGACTGGAGCTGCTGGGAAGTTTGACTATGTCATCACAGTCGAAGCTGATATCGAGACTCGTAAGTCACGCCTACTCAAGAAAGGTCTCTACATTTCTCAGATTGAAAAACGGATTGCTGCTCAGGCAACGGAAGAAGCACGATGTGCAGTAGCCGATTCAGTTATACGCAATGATGGCGATGAAGATTCTCTCCTGCGTCAGGTGGAGAATCTCTGGGAGAGCGTTCTCGTACCTCAATCGCTAGGCTAGGCAAATGCGCCCAGTTACCGATCTTCAGCGCAAGGTCGCGCCTTTTCAGGTCATTAGTGACTATATTCCTGCAGGAGATCAACCTACTGCTATCGAAGAAATCACTCGCCGAATAAATGCCGGCGTACAAGATGTGGTTCTCTTAGGCGCCACTGGTACGGGAAAGTCTGCAACTACTGCCTGGCTCATCGAACGGTTGCAACGGCCCACATTGGTATTGGCTCCAAATAAAACTCTTGCTGCGCAGCTCGCCAATGAATTCCGTGAGCTGCTACCTAACAATGCAGTCGAATATTTTGTTTCTTATTACGACTACTACCAACCTGAAGCCTATGTGCCCCAGACAGATACATTTATTGAAAAAGATTCCAGCGTAAATGATGAAGTTGAGCGGTTACGTCACTCTGCAACCAACTCTCTGCTCACGCGCCGAGATGTCATTGTTGTGGCAACGGTCTCATGCATTTATGGGCTTGGAACTCCTCAGGAGTACATCGATCGAATGATTCGGCTCAAGGTGGGCGATGAAATCGAACGCAATGCGCTGCTGCGCAAGTTTGTTGATGTGCAATATAAACGAAACGATATGGCCTTCGAACGAGGAACTTTCCGTGTTCGTGGCGATACCGTTGAGATCATCCCGATGTATGAAGAACTCGCTGTGCGCATCGAGATGTTTGGCGACGAGATTGAAAAGATTATGACTCTCAATCCACTGACAGGTGAAATCGTGCGCGATGAAGAAGAGATCTATATCTTTCCTGCCACCCACTATGCAGCGGGCCCCGAAACTATGAAGCGCGCCATGAGTGATATCGAGGATGAATTGCAGGTTCAGCTCAACCTCTTTAAGAAGCAGGGAAAGTTACTAGAAGAACAGCGTTTACGAATGCGCACCACATTTGATCTTGAGATGATGCAGCAATTGGGATTCTGTTCGGGCATTGAGAATTATTCACGCCATCTCGATGGCCGTGAACCAGGTTCTGCTCCCAACTGTCTACTTGATTACTTCCCAGAAGATTTTTTGGTTGTCATCGATGAAAGCCATGTCACCGTTCCTCAGATAGGTGCTATGTATGAAGGCGATTCTGCTCGCAAACGCACTCTTGTTGAACATGGATTCCGACTTCCGAGCGCACTCGATAATCGTCCGCTGAAATGGCCTGAATTTTTAGAGCGAACTGGCCAGACTATTTATCTCTCTGCAACTCCAGGAAAGTACGAGCTAGCCAAAGTGAATGGCGACGTTGTCGAACAAGTGATTCGTCCTACCGGGTTGGTTGATCCCCAAATCGTCGTCAAACCAATTAAGGGCCAGATTGATGATCTTCTCCATGAGATTAATATCCGTGCCGAACGAAATGAACGAGTTCTGGTCACAACCTTGACCAAGAAAATGTCAGAAGATTTAACAGATTACCTCCAAGAGAAAGGGGTAAGAGTTCGCTATCTGCATTCTGAAGTAGATACATTGCGACGTGTCGAACTTCTGCGTGAACTTCGCAGCGGTGAATACGATGTATTAATCGGAATCAACTTGCTGCGTGAGGGTCTTGATCTTCCTGAAGTTTCGTTGGTAGCCATCTTGGATGCAGATAAAGAAGGCTTCTTGCGATCATCTACATCACTGATTCAAACAATTGGACGAGCTGCGCGAAATGTTTCGGGCGAAGTCCATATGTACGCAGACAACATGACCGCTTCAATGACAAAGGCGATCGATGAAACTAATCGTCGTCGCGCCAAGCAAGTTGCCTATAACCTCGAGCGCGGAGTAGATCCCCAACCACTTCGAAAGAAGATTTCCGACATCACAGATTTGATTGCTCAAGAGAGCGATGACACCGATGACATCATGGCCAGTCTTAAGGGCAAGAAATCTAGTGCGGTTCTACCATTCTCATCTAAACCAACTGACTCTATGCCGCGCCAAGAACTGATTGCGTTGATAGGCTCACTCACCGAGCAGATGCGAAGCGCAGCCGATGAACTTCAATTCGAGTTAGCAGCCCGTTTCCGTGATGAGCTCAAGGATTTAAAGCGCGAACTTCGCGGAATGGATGAGGCTGGCACATGAGCATCGACAAGTTAGTTGTGCGCGGAGCGCGCGAACATAACCTTAAAGATGTTTCCATCGAACTCCCTCGCAATGCGCTGATTGTCTTTACGGGTCTGTCAGGATCGGGAAAATCTAGCCTTGCCTTCGACACCATCTTCGCTGAAGGTCAACGTCGCTATGTGGAATCCCTTTCGGCATATGCGCGCCAATTCTTGGGGCAGATGGATAAACCAGATGTTGATTTTATAGAAGGGCTTTCACCTGCAGTCTCGATTGATCAAAAGTCGACCAACCGTAATCCTCGTTCAACTGTTGGAACTATTACCGAGGTCTATGACTACTTCCGTCTTCTCTTCGCTCGTGCAGGAAGGCCCCACTGTCCCAAGTGTGGCAAAGCGGTATCGCGTCAGAGCCCTCAGCAGATTGTTGATCAGATTCTCACCATGCCTGCGACAACAAAGTTTCAAGTGCTCGCTCCCGTTATCCGCGAACGCAAAGGTGAGTTTGTCGACCTCTTTGCTGAACTAGTTACTCAGGGATATTCACGAGCTCGTGTTGATGGTCAGACTATTCAATTGACTGAACCACCAAAGTTGAAGAAGCAAGAGAAGCACACGATTGAAGTTGTCATTGATCGCTTGACCGCAAAGGCTGAGAGCAAGTCTCGCCTCACAGATTCAATTGAGACCGCGTTGCGCTTAGGAAATGGTCTGGTATTACTCGACTTCGTTGATGCAAAGGGCCCTGAAAAGGAACATACCTATAGCGAGCATCTTGCATGTCATGACTGCAATCTCTCTTTTGAGGAACTTGAGCCACGCTCATTCTCATTTAACTCACCTTTTGGCGCATGTGCGGAGTGTTCGGGTATCGGCACAAACCTAGAAGTTGATGAAGATTTGATCATTCCTGATGACTCCATCTCAATTAATGAAGGTGCAATTGCGCCATGGTCTGGGGGACAGTCTTCCGAATATTTCTTACGACTCCTTGAAGCTCTCGCTTCCGAATTAAAGTTCTCGATGGATAACCCTTGGAAGAAACTTTCCGCAAAAGCTAAGGATGCAATCATCAACGGTTTCGAATATGAAGTGCATGTGAAGTACAAGAACCGCTACGGTCGTGTACGAAATTACTCCACCGGCTTTGAAGGCGTTGTTCCATTTATTCATCGCCGCCACAGCGAGACAGATAGCGACTACAGCCGGGATAAATATGAGGCTTACATGCGCGAAACCCCATGTCCTGCATGTAAGGGAGCCCGCTTAAAGCCTGAGGTATTAGCTGTAACTCTGGGCGGAAAGAGTATTGCTGAAGTATGCGCACTCTCTATCGATGAATGCGCCGCTTTCCTCAAGCAAGTCTCTCTTAACAAGCGTGAGGCCCAAATTGCTGAGCGCGTTATGAAGGAAGTACATGCTCGACTCGGATTCTTGCTCGATGTTGGACTGGACTATCTCTCACTCGATCGCCCTGCAGCAACTCTGTCAGGTGGCGAAGCGCAACGCATCCGCCTGGCAACACAAATCGGTTCAGGCCTAGTCGGCGTTCTCTATGTTCTGGACGAACCATCTATTGGACTTCATCAGAGAGATAACCGCCGTCTGATTGATACCCTCACCAGACTCCGTGATCTTGGAAATACTCTCATTGTTGTTGAACACGATGAAGAGACAATTCGAACTGCAGATTGGGTTGTCGATATTGGTCCAGGAGCTGGCGAACATGGTGGAAAAGTGGTTGTTTCCGGCTCGTATGAAGAGTTGATTGCATCTAAAGAATCAATCACCGGTGCCTATCTCTCTGGTCGCAAATCTATTGAGATTCCAAGTAAACGCAGATCTGTTGATCCAAAACGTCAACTCGTTATTAAAGGTGCGAAAGAGAATAACCTCAAAGATATTGAGGTAGCCATACCGCTCGGGCTCTTTGTATCTGTTACGGGAGTTTCTGGCTCAGGCAAATCAACTCTCGTCAATGACATTCTCTATACAACGCTCGCCAATAAACTCAATGGAGCTCGATTGGTACCTGGTCGCCATCGCACTGTTACCGGAATTGATCAGCTCGACAAAGTTGTGCATGTGGATCAATCACCGATTGGACGCACTCCTCGTTCCAACCCTGCTACATATACAGGAGTCTTCGATAAAGTTCGCGCGCTCTTCGCTGAAACATCTGAAGCGAAGGTGCGCGGATATCAGCAAGGTCGCTTCTCCTTCAACGTCAAAGGTGGCCGCTGCGAAAATTGTTCAGGTGATGGAACCATCACAATCGAGATGAACTTCTTGCCTGATGTCTATGTTCCCTGCGAAGTCTGTCACGGTGCTCGATATAACCGAGAAACTCTTGAAGTGCATTACAAGGGCAAGACAATCGCGCAAGTTCTTGACATGCCTATCGAGATTGCGCACGAATTCTTTGAATCTGTTCCTACGATCGCCCGTTATCTCAAGACGCTCTGTGACGTCGGACTTGGATATGTGCGCTTAGGGCAATCGGCGCCGACGCTGTCAGGCGGTGAGGCGCAGCGCGTCAAGCTTGCTACCGAACTTCAACGTCGATCTACAGGTCGCACAATCTATGTTCTCGATGAACCCACAACGGGACTTCACTTCGAAGACGTGAATAAACTCTTGGGAGTTTTGAAGCGACTGGTTGAATCTGGAAATACCGTGATTGTGATCGAACACAATCTCGATGTTATTAAATCATCTGATTGGGTAATTGATATGGGTCCAGAGGGTGGATTCCGCGGCGGCACAGTTGTTGCAGAAGGCACACCTGAAGAAGTTGCCAAGATCAAAGGAAGCTACACCGGACAGCATCTCGCCGACATTCTCGCCTCCAATCGTGCAAAAAAGCCAACTAAAACTCCTTCAAAGAAGTAACTATGGCTGAGCCATCCACCTATCGCCCTAAGGAGATTCCTGAAGAGCCCGGTGTATACCGATTCTTTAACTCCGCTGACAAAGTGATCTATGTTGGCAAAGCTAAGAATCTCAAAAATCGCCTGACTACATATTTTGGATCGAATCTAGCGCAGAAGACATATCGAATGGTTCATGAAGCAGTTCGGGTTGATTGGACGATTGTCGGTACAGAACTTGAAGCTCTCGCCCTTGAATTTTCGTGGATCAAGCAATTTCAACCTACATATAACGTTCAATTTAAGGATGATAAGTCCTATCCATATTTAGCAATTTCGATGGCCGATGAGTTCCCCCGAATTTTTATTACACGAAAAGAGAAACGCCCAGGACTGAAATACTTTGGTCCCTATACAAATGCGTGGGCGCTTCGCAACACCTATGAAGTAATACTCAAGGTCTTTCCGGTTCGCTCGTGTAGCGCTGGCAATTTCCAACGGGCTCAACGCACCAAGCGCCAATGCCTTTTGGGTGATATCGGTAAATGTGCTGCGCCATGCGTCGGATGGGTGACACCAGATGAACATCGTGAGATTGCGGTAAAGCTAGATGCATTTATGGAAAAAGGAATGGAGAATCTTCTTCCAACACTTCGATCGGAGATGGAGGCGGCATCCGAACGCGAAGAGTTTGAACGTGCAGCACGACTTCGTGATCAGATTGAATCATTTGAAAAAGCCCAACGTTCAACGCAGGGAAATCTCTCCGATGATCTCGATGGTGATTTCATCTCACTGCATGAAGAAGGTCTTCACGCCGCAGGATCTATCTTTATTGTTCGCCGCGGTTCGATTAAGGGCTCTCGCTCCTGGATTGTCGATCAAGAGCGGGCGCTCGAGGGCGATGATCAGATTGGATCACTTTTCTTCTCAATTTATAGCCAGAGCGCACCAGCTGATATACCTTCCGAGATTTACCTCAATGCAGAGCCTGCAGATCGGGCAGCTCTCGAAGAATGGCTGTCCTCACTACGTGGTGCAAAAGTTGCAATCAAAGTTCCTCAGCGAGGCGAGAAGGTCGAACTTCTGCAGACAGTCGAACGCAATGCGCACTACGCGCTCGTTCAATATTTAAGTAAGCGCGCCACTGATGCTGCAGTTTCGGGCAAAGCTTTGCTTGAACTAGAAGAAGAGCTACAACTTTCTCGGACTCCACTTCGCATAGAGTGCTATGACATCTCGAATATTTCTGGAACAAGCGTTGTTGCCTCGATGGTTGTCTTCGAAGATGGGTTAGCCAAGAAGAGTGAATACCGTCGCTTCATTATCGATACTGATACTGCACAAGATGATACTCGTGCAATGCATCAAGTCATTACTCGGCGCATGAAACGGTTGATCGCTGATCGTGATGTGAATCAGAGTGAGATAGCTGAAACGGGAGGTAAGTTGAGTAAATTTGCCTATCCACCTCAATTAATTGTTGTCGATGGGGGAGCGCCACAAGTTGCAGCAGCTCAACGGGCTCTGGATGAACTCGGAATATCCGATGTCGCACTGTGTGGTTTGGCAAAACGTTTGGAAGAGGTATGGATGCCGGGCGATAAAGATCCACTGATCTTGCCGCGCACGTCAGAGGGTATGTATCTACTACAACGGATACGCGATGAAGCCCATAGATTTGCTATTACATTCCATAGGTCGCGTCGCTCAAAGGTCATGCTTGAATCGTTACTTGATGAGATTCCACAACTTGGCGAGACGCGTCGAGCAGCTCTCCTCGATCGATTTGGATCAGTTACTGCAATGCGAAAAGCAAGCGTGGAAGATCTAGCTGCAACTCCAGGAATTGGAGCAACCATCGCCTCAATTATTTACAGCCACCTGCAGAACCTTTCGCAACCAGGCATTGATATGGAAACCGGCGAGATACTTGACAGGTAGTAGAGAATAAAAGCCATGGGGACCACTACAAAGCAAGAGCTGCTGATTCTTACCGGTATGTCAGGTGCAGGTCGCTCAACTGTGGCTCACGCACTTGAGGATCTCGGTTGGTATGTCGTCGATAACTTGCCTCCCGCACTTCTTCCACAACTTGCAGACCAGAGTTTGGATACCCATGCCGCCCTTGCGGTTGTAGTCGATGTACGTGGTGGAAAATTCTTTGACGAACTCAATAACGCACTTTCTCAACTTAAGATTTCATCAACTCCTTATCGCTTGCTCTTCCTCGATGCTACAGATCAAGCGCTCGTACAGCGTTTTGAATCAACCAGGAGACCACATCCTCTTCAGGCCAAGGATCGAATAGTCGACGGAATCGCTCGCGAGCGTGAGAAGTTGGAAGAAATCCGTGCACAGGCAGATGTTGTTATTGATTCAACGAATCTTAATGTTCACCAACTTGAAAAGCGCACAGCTGAAATTTTTGCTGCAGGTATGTTGCCAACATTGCGAGTTAATGTTCTCTCTTTTGGCTATAAATACGGAATTCCAGTCGACGCAGATTTGGTACTCGACTGCCGCTTCATCCCTAACCCACATTGGATTCCAGAGTTAAGACCACTTAATGGTCTGGATAAGCCAGTGTCCGACAAAGTTTTGGGCAGCGAAGGAGTAGAAGATTTCGTTAAGAATTATGTTGCGGTAGTTCAGAAGATGATCCCGGGATATTTCCGCGAAGGTAAGAAATACGTCACGATTGCGATTGGGTGCACGGGTGGAAAGCATCGCTCTGTTGCAGTAGCCGAAGAGATCGCTCGCCAACTTACTACTTCTTCAAAGGATTTAGAAATTACAGCTCATGCAACCCATCGTGATGTAGGGCGTGAATGAGTTCTGATAGAAGAGTCGTTGCTCTCGGCGGGGGACATGGTCTAGCTGCAACGCTCACTGCACTACGTAGCTTTACTTCGAATATCACTGCGATCGTGACAGTTGCTGATAATGGGGGTTCTAGTGGAAGACTTCGCCAAGAATTTCCGATACTTCCACCC
>Ga0214923_10008274_pt1 | contig 11136 bp, 21 predicted proteins | sample LL1510_MetaG_FD_177993 | JGI IMG/M metagenome (GOLD analysis project Ga0214923, IMG submission 177993) | Freshwater microbial communities from Lake Lanier, Atlanta, Georgia, United States - LL-1510 | ecosystem: Environmental > Aquatic > Freshwater > Lake | place: USA: Georgia | collected... | reverse complement strand
CATATAATTATGCATGTGCTGGAGGGTTATACGGTGGAAGCGGTGGAGGGGGAAGCGGATATAGTTATAATGGTGGCAATGCAGCGGGAATAACACCTTTTCATTGTGGAAGAGGTACTACAGGACAGGGCTATAGAGGGGGATTTGGATGGGGCTATGGTGCGGGTGGAGGCGGAGGAGCAGGTGGATCTGGACAACATGCATCAAAAGGATATCTTTCAAATCAAGGAGGTGATGGCGGCCCGGGTATTGTATGGGTTAACGGAAATAGTTATGGAGGGGGAGGTGGAGGTTCTTCTTATTATAATGCTTTTGACTCCGGAGGGTTAGGGGGGTCTGGAGGAGGCGGGGTAGGAGGCGGCTCAGTAGTACAACAAGCAAACGGTACAAACGGGCTTGGAGGCGGTGGTGGGGGAGCTAATGACTACCGTTATACTTCAAAGGTAGGAGGAAGCGGCGGTTCGGGTACTGTTATAATTCGTTATTATGGCTCTACAAGAGGATCCGGGGGCACTATTACATCTGTAGGAGGATATACCTATCATACTTTTACATCAACAGGAGCTTCAACATTTGTAGCGTAATATGGCTGACGTAGCAATATCCGGCCTTGCACCGGGAACACCCTCGATTAATGCAGTACTTCCTTATTCTCAAGCAGGAACTACTAATTCTACAACAGTAGCTAATTTAGGTACAGCTCTAGGAATAGGTGGTACAAGTGGATTAATATTACCAGTAGGTACAACAGCTCAAAGACCTGCAAGTCCGGTAGACGGCACACTTAGATTCAATACGACCAGAGGGGGGTTAGAAGTATATTATAATGGCACCTGGTCTTTATTAACTACAACATCAATTACTGCTACTGGAGGTAATTCAACAGTTACATCAGGAGGATATAAATATCACGTTTTTACATCTGTGGGGTCACAAGATTTTACAGTCACTTCGGGCGTGGGTAATGTTGAATATTTAATAATCGCTGGAGGTGGAGGCGGCGCCGGTGGAGGTGGTGGAGCTGGAGGTGTTTTAAATGGAACGACAACTATTTCTTCAGGAACTTACAGTGTAACTGTAGGCGCGGGAGGTGTGGGAGGTACTTCTTCTACTAATGGAGGCAACAGTGTTTTTGCTGGGTTTACTGCTATAGGAGGAGGAAGAGGAGGTTCAGGCTCACCTTACATAGGGGGTAATGGTGGTTCTGGAGGAGGGGCAGGTACCCCCGGAGGAGGTACTGTTACTTATGCAGGAGGAACAGGCACTACAGGTCAAGGAAATAATGGAGGAAGCTCAGCCACAGCTACAAATTCATATGTTGCGTGCGGAGGGGGAGGAGGAGCTGGAGGAGTTGGGTCATCTTATCCAAGTAAACCGAATGGAGGGGTAGGAACATCCGCTTATTCAGCATGGGGTATAGTTACTAACACTGGAGAAAATGTAAATGGTGTGAGATATTATGCTGGAGGTGGAGGAGGATATGGAGCAGAAAATCCAGGAGGAATGTGCTGTGGAACCGGGGGGCTAGGTGGAGGAGGAGCTGGCGGAGGAAATTCATATGGAGGAACTGCAGGAACGGCTAACACCGGAGGAGGTGGAGGCGGAAGCGGAGGTGCTGCAGGAGGATCAGGAATTGTAATCTTGAGGTATGTAGTATAATATGTGCTCTTTAGTTATAACATTAATAGTCACTAGTTTATTAAGCTTTTTTGGCATTAAAAAGTTCCGTAATAAATAACAATATGAAAAAGTTCTTACTAGCTTTATTAGCTGGCATTTCTATTGCAAAATCAGCTACTGTTGGGATTACCGGTGATGCTGATTATTATATGTATTATGGTACTTATAATGAAGTTAGAACGCCCTTTTATGTAGGTGTAAATGATCTAACAAACGGAAGCCCATACCAATATCATTTTAATGTAGCAGGTATTACAATATCTGATATAAGCAATTTTCAAACAGGCGACACAGCATTGCTCAATCTCAATTTACAGCGCTTTAGAGTTCCAGGAGCTGTAGACCCAAACTATCAAGGTCCACCTACTTATTCTTACCTTACCTCAGGTGTAACATTCACATTAAAAGTAGTAGCATTGACTGATGCTTTTGAAAGTATTCAATATGCGTCTAGTCCACTAGATTGGTATAAGAACAATCTTTTAAACCAGCCTACTATTGCTTCGGTTGATTTTACTGAAGCTGGGTGGAAAGCTATTGATGTTACCAGTGCATTTAATCAATGGAAGATTGGTACACTATCAAACAATGGACTGGGGTTAATTGGAACATATTCAAGCTCTACAGGTACAACAGCTCAATTTTATTCTACAGAATCTGCATTCAGTCCTTATGTAAATGTTATTCCAGAACCTACAGTCTTAAAGTATGCAGTTACTGCTTTAGTAGTTGCTTTAATAATAAGACAGTTTGCTAAGTGAAAGCATTTACTCTAGTAGAATTATTAGTAACTCTTAGTGTTATAGGATTGCTAGCTGCATTAGGATTACCAGCATTAAACAGCGCACTTCAAGCAGGACGTAAAGCAAAAGAAGTAGGTGCAATAAAAAGCCTTATTACAGCATATAATACGTATTCTGCAGATAACAATAATATGTTAATGAAAAGCTATGATAAAGATGGTGTAGCAACCGATGCAAATGGTAGAGAGATGAGCGGAGAAGATCTACATGAGGCGCATCGCTGGCCTTGGAGACTAGCACCTTACTTTAATTACGGTTTTTATACCACAACCCACGTTAATGATGCCGAACTTTCTATAAAAGCAGCAGGCGGTCTTTCACAAACATATCTTGTGAGCGTTATTCCTTCTTTTGGGCTTAATATTAATTGCGGAGGTAATGACTATGAGGGAAACAGTTTAAAGACATCTGTATCTAATTACAATCAGGTCAACAAGCCTTCACAGTTTATAGCATTTGTATCATCTAGAAGCTCTGCAATGGGTAAAAAATATGAAGGGTTTTATTATACAGAAATACCTAAAGTAAGTAAATGGTCAAAAGACTCTTCACCAAAATCTACAGGCTATGTATCGGCAAGATATAGCGGTAATGCAATAGTTGCATTTCTAGGTGGAAACGTGTCAATAATGAACTATAATCAATTGACAAATAGTGCGCTCTGGACACCCTAATATGACAGACTTTATTAATTATAAAGATAATATATATCCTTTTTTTCAAACTGAAGGAAATGCTGCACAATTTATTATTCCATTTGCTAAAAAGATTTGTAAAGGCGAAGGTCTAGATATAGGATGTGCAAAACGGGAATGGGCACTTCCTTGGGCAAAACCAATTGATACGCTGTTTAATGATGGGTATGATGCGTTTAATTTACCAGAAGGTAAGTTTGATTTTATTTTCTCGAGTCATTGTCTCGAACATTTAGAAGATTGGGTGTACGCTTTAGAATATTGGATTTCAAAGTTAAAAATTGAAGGCAAGCTTCTTCTTTACTTACCTCACTACGATCAAGAGTATTGGAGACCTTGGAATAACAGAAAACATTACCATGCTTTTACCCCAGAGATAATAAAAGATTTTCTAAGTAATCATGGTGATATATGTTCGGACACTCTTCAAGTAACAGGTAGAGATTTAAACTATTCGTTTGCGGCCTATGCAGTAAAGGTATCTGATATGCATATTCCTGCAAAACATAAAATTTATTAATGAAATTCTGTAAAAAAAGAAAACATGAATATAAAAGTACTTCCGGTACTAGTACTACATGTGATTATATACTATTAGATGATGTTATTGATTTTCATGGTGATGATTTTGCAAAAAAATGGCAGGAGTTTATAAAGCTTAAACCTAGAACTTTTATTCATGGTCAAGAATGTTATTTTTATGCTGATTATGAATTCGCTGCTCGTCAAACTCAATGTTATCTAAACCCTGATAATTAATATGTTATTTCATATCTTAAATGTTATTACCGCTTACAGGCCTAATTATCTCTCTAAAAAGATAAAAAAAGAAACAAAAGAGATTCATGATAAAATTGAAAAGCATTCTTTCTTCTTAGATTTAATAGCTAGAGACTTACCAGATTTTAAATATGCACTTTACCTTCAAAATTTACTTCCTATTTATAAAGCTGTAGAAATGTTTTTGTTTACAAACAACAATAACAATGAAATAGTTCAATCTAGAAAAATTGAAGAGGATTTAAAGTTATATAGTAGGCATTTAAATTTAAAGTTCGATCTACCTCAATATAAATTTTACTCTGAATGGTTAGAATACTTTTTTAATAAAGAAGATTTTTATAAGAAAACCGAACTTTACGTAAGGTGGTTAGCCGATCTGTATGGAGGGCAAATTATTAAAAAATATTTGAGATTTGGTAACAAATATGAATTTAAAAACGTAAGAGGAGATATACAGCAGGTAAGAAAACAAATTGAAGAGGATTTAACAGATACAAATGTTGACCGTTTTATCGAGGAAACTAAAAAAACGTATCAATTTCATACTGATATTGTAAATAAAATTTATGAGTGTACTGAAGAATCTCTACGAAACGCTCAAAGTCAAATCCGATAATCAGTTATTTAGGATTGATTTACAAAAAGAAAAAATTAATGATTGTGATTGGCTAAATCATATATATTCTTGCCCTTCTATTCGTTATGGTCATTTAGAGTATTTTAAATCTAACAACGATGCTATTGAAGTTGTTCACTCTGTTTTTTATCCCACATACTATAAGGCATTACCGGTATTTGGTTATGATGTAATAAGTTTAGGGGGAAAGGTTTCAGGAATCTTTTGTGACTTCACTCCCTGTCCTTATCATGATCCCTATTTACAGGAATCTATAAGATCAGTTAAGAATCAGTTCAATCATTTAATGAGACCTTTACCGGAATGGGTAGATTTCATGTCTCCAGAATTTTTAATGATAACACCTAAAGAAGAGTATAGTAAGGTTGAGAATGCATGTAATATGTTATTTGAAATTTATCTTGGTTTTGCTGAAGTATTAGATAAGAATAATAAGTTTTTAAACTGGGAAGAAACACAAGCACATATAGAAGGGCAAAATAGATATTCAATAGGACAAAGAAAGAACTCTAAGACACAGAAGGCTTTAGCAAAATATATTGGAGAAGATGCGGCTAAAAATTTTATAGAAAATACATTATTTCCTGTGTATAACTATTAAATATTTTAATGGCAGACGTGTATATCTCGCAGCTTAGCACTGTAAATTCGCTTTCTGCAAATAATTTTATTCCCGTTTCTGACGGTACCTCTACACAAAAAGTAGGAACTTATAGCTTTTTTGGCTTTCGTAATAGAATAATCAACGGTGGATTTAGTATTGATCAACGAAATATGGATACGGGTACAGCTGTTAATAATAATGCTTATAATCTAGATAGATGGATGACAATAGCTTCAGCAAACTTAGCCGTAACTGTATCCAAACAAACTGATCAAGCCACTGGTATTTTAAATAATATTCGTTTAGTAAATGCAATTAATAATACACAAAAATTTGGAGCAGTTCAATATATAGAAAGTGCAAATTGTAGAGATTTAAGAGGTAAGCCCGTAACTCTATCTCTTAAGTTTCGTAATAATGGAGCTAATTTTCCAACAAGGGTTTCTTTAGTAGAATGGAGTGGTACCGCCGATGTAATTACAACCCCGATAATTACAGATTATAGTAATGCTTTTCCTACATATGCCACAGGTGCCACAGTAGCAGCTTACACCCAAATACAGCCCACAAATCAAAACGTCTGGACTGATGTAATATTAAACGCCACTCTAACTTCTTCTTTTAATAATTTAATTGTAATTTTTCATCAGCAAAACGCAAGCGCATCAACTGCAAGAACTATTGATGTAGCTAATGTTCAGCTTGAAGAGGGATCTACGGCTACTCCTTTTGAATTTAGACCTATTTCAACAGAGCTTGCTTTGTGTCAGAGATATTATCAAAAAGCTACAGGTATATGTTCTTCAGCTAATTCAGTCGTTTCAATTACGTTTCCGGTACAGATGAGAGCAGTCCCTAACGTAAATATGACAGATTTAACTGGTGGGTCGCTTACATATTCACCTAGCCCCTCCGTAGATTCTTTTTATTTTAAATACACAGTTGATGACCAATGTGGTTATACTGCTTCTGCAGAACTTTAATCTAGATTAATTTTTAGTTTCCTTTATATTGTTCTAATGCCTTTAATCATTTTAATAGGAATTATTCTGTCGGGATGCGCTACTACACAATATAAATCGCCAGAAGACTATTATAAAGATCGACAGAGACTAAGAGAAGACTCTATTAATTGGGGGCCTAACTCTAATAACAATTTGCTTGATTCACAAGATGGAAGCAGCTACTATAATAGAACAGTTGAAATTATTGGAGCTAAATATTAATTTTTTTAAAATGTATTGAATATATTCTCCAGCCTTTACTTTCATATTCATTAATTTTATCTTTCTTTACAAATTTTTTAATATTTAAATCTTTGTTTATCATTATTACTGCGTTTTTCTTAGATTCAGAATTCTTTTTTCTATGTTCTAGAGTTTGAATTTTTTTTTGCCCCCCTATACTTAGTTTTTTTCTATGTTCAGCGCTAAATCCTTCCACCCACCCTTTAAGCAATAAAACGTTTAAATCCTCTTTAAACACTTTTTTAGTCTCTCCTGTATCAGGATTATGTATTATCTTTCTTCCAAGACACGAAGTATTTTTTTTCATTCTTCTAATAGCCTCAAATCCTCCATGCCCTCCTAAATTAATATTATAGCAATTCTTAGAGTTTATAAGGTTTTCATTAACTAACTCTTTTTCTTTTTTAAAAGCTTCCCTTTCATTTGTAAATACAAATAAAATTTTTTTGTCAAAATTTTCTTTACCGTATTTTTTTATAGCTCTTTTTATTAAATTGCCTGATCCAAAGTATTCATCGTTAATGTTTTTTGTTTTATGGTAGCCAATATAAAATTTTTTATTGATTTTATTAATAATTTTATATATAATATGTAGATGAGCCATAAATATATTTATGTATCAAACATCAGAAAGGTAGGATTAGTTATATAGGAATGTTCGACACAGTTATAGTAGAAGGATTAAAGCTTAAAGCTTCAAAAGAAGTTACTAGCTATTTAAAGGCTAATAACGCAGAGTTCCCTAAAGAATTTCAAACTAAAGATTTAGAATGTAGCCTTTCTACATATAGAATTAACTCTAAAGGTGAATTTCTATATGATAATAGAAGACCTACTGGTAGGAAAATTCCTTACGAATCGCCTTTTAAGGGCTGGGAGAACAATAAATCATTTCTCGAGAGACTTTATTGGAAGATTAAAAATAAAAAATACAATAATACTCTCGATAGCCGCTATACCGAAGAATTTAAAACTGTAACTGTAAAAACTAAAATTACTAATACTTTTGCAATGCTTTCTTATGATGAAATAGGGGGTAGAAATTTATCTCTTGATTATGAAGTTAAAGTTGTTGAAGGTAAAGTTAAATCAATAAAATTGCTTAGATGGGAATTAGAATCAGTAAAAGATGCCGCAGAAAGAAAAAAGTCAGATCTAGAATTTAAAGCCAAAATAGACGAATCATTTAGAAAAAATAAAGAATTTAAATCTAAGTGGTACTACCCTATATTAAAAGAAACTGTAAATCCTTTAATTTTCTTTACGCGTATTAGTGTTCAAGCGTTTAGCCATCTACTTATAAAGTGGAGCTACCGCATAAGCGGCGTATAATAAAAGAATGATATACACTCTTAAAGTTGAGCACAACGAGCTCACTGATGAGTACTACGTAATTTTGCCTAAAGAATTACTCGACCAAGTAGGTTGGGTTGAAGGCGACAACATAAAGTGGAAGAAAAATAAAGACAATTCTTTCACACTAACAAAGGAGATAAAATGAATACATTCAAAAAAAGTGAAACTGCATTATATATAACCTTAGCCACCTTTCTGCTTGCTGTAGGAGCATTTACTGGTGATTACTTAACATACTTTAAAATGTTAGGAGTATTGTTTGGTTTTATGGGGCTAGCTTTTAGCTATTATAAGCTTATAGTTTATATTTTAGGTAAACTATACCCGGAAAATAAAACAATTACGAAGGGTGCAACTACTACTACTGTAGTTAATTTTAAATATGAATAATGAAATTAATAGCGAGATTGCCAAAATGATGTCGAGACTTGGATGTGGAGACCCTGTCTATTCAAAAATTAAATGGATAGAAACATTTTGCTTGTTTATTTCAAAATGGAAATATCGTCTCACTTATGGTTTATATTTTAAATTAAAATATTTTCTACAAAGACAATTTAGAGGTTTTGATGATTTAGATAAATGGAATGCTGCTTGGTTTATTGCTAGAAAATCTATTCCTGTGTTAAAAGCATTTAGAGATAAATTCCATGGTACAAGTGTAAGATGGCATAGAGAGGATAGGTTTGGTAATATTGTTGAATTAACTAAAGATGAAGTGTTTGTTGATGATGAAATACCTCAATCATTAAGTGAAGATGAATGGAGAGCAGTTCTTGATGATATCATCTATGCTTTCCAGTTTCCCTTAGATACGGATGGTGACACATTTAATAATGGGGAGGGATTGTTTATAGGTTATAATGAAGAGAAGTATAACGCTGCATTTGAAAGACATAAGCGCGGATTAAAATTGTTTTCTATCTATTACATGAACCTTTGGGATTGATTTATTTTTTAATACCTATATACTTTTTAAATGAAAGTAATAGAGCGCAAATACAAAGATTATCTAGACGAAGCAAAAGTACAAAACGAAATCTTTATTATCGATGGGTATGATGTCGAGGAAGTATATCAAATAGCTCAACATATGGTAAAGCTCATTGAACCTGCAGCGCTTCGTCAAAAAGCAAAGCGCGAAAGATTAGATCTAGTTAACCTTAAATAATTTTGTGACACGCGAAGAAAGAATGATTAACTATCATATTGACTCGCTGTCTGCGTGTCATAGTGAAAAGTTATTTAAATCATTTGGCAAGCCTAAACTAGAAGGCGATTCTGTCACCTCTATAAATGAATCAAAGAGAATAGCTCATATCACCAGACATTTATTGACTTCCGAACCAACACATTCTATAATCTTAAAAGATGAACACTTCGATAGACTCTGAGCCTTGGTATATGAACGACCCTAAGGTCTATGTTAGTAGACCGTTAGTAAAATTTTTATTCGATAATTGGGGATTTTACATTCTTAATAGCTATAATTATTATTTTTTTCCTAAATTTTATTTTATGAAGACTAAGTATTTTATAGAACTAGGATTCTCTTTTGCAGGATATATGTTCGAAATTCAAAATAATAAAATTGAAAAAGTTTCGAAAAATTGAATTTGCTGATCAAGAAATAGTAAATTTTTTTGTTCAACAAATAACTGAAATTATAAATTTATTTGATCTTGAAGTAGATGAATGTTTTATTACAGATGAATCAATGATAGAAGATTTTAATGATTCAATTAAACCAAATAACGCTAAGTTAAATGAATTTAAAAATAAGTATGGATTTATTCCAGAAAACAGCCAATATCTTTATGAGGTAGCTCAAAAGATGGTATGCAAACGGAAACAATAGAATATAAGCTTAAATTCGATAAATTTGGCCAGCCTCGTAAGTATGCTCTTACTAAGAAACGGCGATTAAGAATTATTGATAATAGTTCATGGATTGAAGCGGATACTAAAAACCAATGGTATTATAAAGACTATAAAAGCTTTTATATTGTGGTAAGTATGTTTAAACATAAAGAATATACGATTACATGTTCAGGGTATAAGATGAAGCGTAAGTACGATTGCTTAGATAAAGCTAAACTAGCATCTTTAAGATTTTGTGATAAATTAATAAAATGACAAGCTCAACAATTCTAATTTGTGCTGCAGTGATTGTCTATATATTTTACTTACGTGAACGATTTAAAGATTAACGTTCCAGATACTTTTGTATCTCTTGCACTAACTGCTCTCTCCTTTTGCGCTGTCTTCTGTCTAGGGCTGTTACAAGTAATCCAACTGATATGGGGAAAAAGAAGCGTAAAAAAAATTGTAGATGATCCTCTTTGGTGAGTAAATCATAATATTTTGTATAAAGCTCATATATTGCAGCTAATGTCCAAAACATTGCAGGGCCGAATAAAACCCAAAACACCAAATTATATTGCTTACTAAAGTGGCGTTTAATTGCGTTGAACATATAATTACTTAGCATATCATGAAACAATTTCTAACAAAAATTTGGTTAATTTGGGCAAGAACTATTGATCATAGAGTAGGAATGACCGATGAATGTAGGCCAGAAATACCTACTCTTAAAGTACGAGATGCTAATATAAGTCTTATTATACGCACGTTAATAGTTCTCGTAAACGTCATAACATGCGGTTTTATTATAGCTAATGCAATTCATCATTGGTAATATGAAAAGTAAGATACAATACAATGCGGCAGTAAAATATTTAGAAAAGAGAGAATATAAAATAAAGCATACTAACAGTATATTCTTTTCTATTATTGGTCTGGTAACTGGTTATTTCCTGCTTTTATTTGTTTATAAAATTATTAGTTGCATTCGTTAGAATATCATTTATTATCAATATTAGATCATATTAATTGTTTGGTGGTTAGAGTTTAGCTATTGTGATCTAGCGGCTCTCATATCCAAACAAACGTTTTGCCAGGTTCGTCAAAACCTGGCTTTTTTTGTTTATTTTTGTATTATTGGTATTAAATAATAACATGAGCCTACGCGACAAAGTATTAGATGCAGTTGAAACTGTAAAGTGGAAGCTAGAAGATCTAGTTCTTACTGCTAAGAACAAGGCACTTGATGTAGTAGAATACGTTAAGTATGATGTTCTTAAGAAGGATCTTCCTAACTTCGATTTCCTCAATGAGGAAGAAGCTGCACCTAAGAAGAAAAAAAAGAAATCTAAAAAGAAAAAGAAGTAAAGTTTAGTCTATTAAATATTAGATATGGCAGATGTAACCATATCTGGATTAAACAATAGGCAGCCTGGAAGTTCAGCTTTATTTCCTTATTCTGAGGGCG
>Ga0214923_10008273_pt1 | contig 11138 bp, 11 predicted proteins | sample LL1510_MetaG_FD_177993 | JGI IMG/M metagenome (GOLD analysis project Ga0214923, IMG submission 177993) | Freshwater microbial communities from Lake Lanier, Atlanta, Georgia, United States - LL-1510 | ecosystem: Environmental > Aquatic > Freshwater > Lake | place: USA: Georgia | collected... | reverse complement strand
TATAATCAAAATTATCTTCACTCGAAATTACACTATAAAAGCCCGATGGAATTTGAGGCAGAATTTAAATTAAATTTTGCTGAGAATGCTCTTTAAGATTTTTATTGAGAATTGGGGGGCGTAACAATCTTTCATTTTACCTCTCTCCATAGACGAGATTGGCTTTCTAAAGTTATTAAAAATTTTGCAATAACCACTCTCTACTAATTGCTGTAGTTTACATTCTTTCCATTCACTCATACTCAAAAACTTTTCCTCGATAAAATTATTGCCTCGAAGGCTGGATTGGTGTTTTTGGCAATTTCTTGCTCTTCAAACTCACCTTCACATTCCTCATGCTTATCTAGCTTTTGCACGGTTATTTTTTTGATTCTTCTTTCTTCAATCTCATCAAAACCGCTTTCATAGCCCTCAACCATAACTTGGGTTTCTGGTGGGTATTTCTGCAAAATTTCGATCAACTTCTTAATTTGCATTTTTGCCCCCAACTTTCTTCCCCTTATTTTTAATCAAACTTTCCAACTCTCTTAAATCTTCCTCATCAGCAATTTTGGCTTCGAAAGCTTTTCTTCTGGAATCAAACTCAGTGTAAATTTCGCCAACTTTTTCTTCCATTTCAGGGCTGCTGATTTTGCCTTTGTGATCCAATATTTTGTAATCGTTTGAGGTCAAAATGCGGTCGATATTTTCTTGCCAGAATTTCATGGTGATATTTTGGCGGTTTTTGGCGCGAAGTTCTGCGGTTTCTAAGAAGATCACTACTAAGCGATTAAGCGTGTCTAACTCGTCTTCGCTTAAATAATTTTTGGCGATTATTATATCTTGCCTTCTGACAATTTTTCCCTTCCAAGCCGTTAGTGCCATGTTTGGCTTATGCGCATCAGCTCTTGAAATGATTAATTCGGCAGCGGTTTGATTGGTGGTGGCATAGATCAATTTATTTTGCGCTTCGGCAAAAAACATTTGGGTTGCTTTGTCGGTTTTGTCGTAGTCGCAACTTAAAGCAAAAAGATCGCGAACTTTTTGATAAAATCTTTTTTCTGAAGAGCGAATATCGCGAATTCTTTCTAGCAACTCGTCAAAATAATCTGGTCGGCCATCGGGGTTTTTAAGGCGTTCGTCATCCATCACAAAACCTTTAATCATGTATTCTTTAAGGTTTTGGTTTGCCCAAATTCTAAACTGAGTTCCTCTTTTTGAGCGAATCCTGAAGCCAATCGCCAAGATCATTTCTAAAGAATAGAAGGCGATATTGTAATTTTTGCCGTCCTTAGCAGTTGTAAAGTAATTCTTTACAACTGAACTTTCCTGCAACTCCGCTTCTTTCAAGATCGCAGCAATATGTTGACCAATATTTTGTTTTGAGGTGTCAAAAAGTTCGGCCAACTGCATTTGATTAAGCCAAATATTTCCATCTTGCGCATAAAGCGAAACTTGGCTTTTGCCGTCAGCGCTTTGGTAAATGATGATTTGGTTTTCTTGGTTTTTAGTCATGTTTTTTGGTGTTTGGTTTAGTAGTGGTTTTTAACTTTAGTTTCTCGTTGCTTAAAATTTTCTTCACCTCGCGGTCAAAATCACTTTCAAAAACTCGATCTTGAATTATGCGATATTTTTCAAATTCGCTTTCAGCGTGGGCTTTGGCAATTTCGGCAGTTACCTTGTCAGAATCTTGTAAAATTTCTCTATCCCAAAGTTTCAAAAATCCACTCAAACGCTCTTCCCAGTCTGCCATAGTCATGGGAATTTTGCGCATGGCTTGTAATTCTGCCATATCAAGATAAGCCGAAACAATTCGCTGCATTTGTGCCAACTCATATTCGGATAGATAATTTTTGGCGACAGAAACATCATATTTATGAATCTTTTCTTTAGGGGAGCCATCCCAATTGGTTAGGCCCATATTTTCTTTTTCGTGATTGGCGCGGTCTATAATAACTTCTGCTGCCGTTTGGCCGTGAATTGCATAATGTATTTTGTTTTGAACTGCGGCAAAAAAACGCTTTGTTGCCGATGCCGATGAATCATAATCAAGTGCAGTTGTGTAAATATCGGTGATTTTTTGGTAAAACTTACGCTCTGAAAGTCTTATCTCTCTGATTTTCTCAAGCTGTCTTTCAAAATATTCATCATCCAAAACGCTTCCGCCTTTTTTGAGACGCTCCACGTCCATCGTCCATCCTTGAATGGTGTAATCCTTCACAATTTGGTTTGCCCATTTACGAAATTGTACAGCTTGTTCATTTTCTATTTTGAATCCAACGGCAATGATTGCCTGCAAATTATAATGCTCTACTTCGCGCTGAATCTGTCTATTGCCTTCAGTTTGAACTATTAAGTATTTCTTAATAGTTGCCTCACGCTCAAGTTCATTGTCAGAAAAAATTCGTTTTAGATGCTGATTTATCGCTGAAATTGATACATTGTAAAGAGTTGCCATCATCTTCTGAGTCAACCAAATATTCTCATTTTCATAGCGCATTTCTACGCTTGATTTTGAGTCGCCACTTGCTGCAACAAAAGTTAAATATTCGGCTGCAGAAGAACGAACGAGGGAAGGTTCTTTTTTGCTCATAACTTTTTTATTTGTCATATTTTTTGGTGTTTTAGTCATTTTTTTTACGGGTTTTGTTAACTGGTTTTTCTTCTCTCTTTAAAAGCATCAAAACCAAACCAACCATTTTATCTTTTTCTTTGGGGTTGGATTCGGCGATTAAAATTGTCACGCTGGCCAAGGTTTCGGGGCTTATTCTGTCTAAAAATTGCAGGCCGGATTTTCTTAGAAACCAGATGAAGGCAAAGGCTCCTGATCTTTTGTTTCCGTCGTTGAAAGGGTGGTTTTTGACGATGAAATAAAGTAAGTGAGCTGCTTTTTCTTCTAAACTTGGGTAGGCGTCGAAGCCAAAGGCACTTTGAAAAACATTGCCCAAAATTCCTTCTAAAGCTCCTTTGTTTTTTTCGGTGGCAAAAATTGCGGTCGCCTCTTTTTTGGCGATTAGCTCGGCTTTAAGTTTGGCAATGTCTTGCTCTAATTCTTCGGCGCTAACGGAAATTGATTTTTTGGTACCTTGTGTTGGAAACTCGCCTTTATCAAAGCTATCAAGCGAAAACCAAGTGTAAGAAAAGGATTTTATTAAATCTAAAACATCACCTGCTTTTAGGTTTTTAGAGTCTTGGCTGAGAGTTTTTATGTCTTCAATTGCTTTGAGAAATTTTTGGTGATTTTGCGAAATGAGTTTTTTGTTGATGGCAACGCCGTTGGTTAAATATCTCTTCAGAGTTTTTGTTGCCCAAATTCTAAAGTTGGTGGCTTGCTTTGAATTGACGCGATAGCCAACTGAAATGATGGCGTCAAGGTTATAATAACTTACTTTATAGGTTTTGCTGTCACTGGCAGTTGTTTCCAAAATGGAAACAACTGAATCATTTTCAAGCTCACCTTCTTTAAAGATGTTACTCAGATGCTTGGAAATCGCAGCTTTTTGAACCCCAAACAACTCGGCAATTTGGTTTAAATTAGCCAAAATGGTTTCATTTTTCTTGTCCAGCTTAAGTTCAATTGCGCCGTCTTTGGCTTGATAAACTAAGGTTTGTTTTGTGATTTTTTTGTTTTTCATGAGTTTTATTGGTTGGTGTTGATGTTGATTTTTGAAAGGTTGGTTAAAATTCTTTCGTTTAGTTCTGCCTCTTTGGCCATTTGTTGTTTCAGCTCGCCACGCAAAGAGGTAAATTTTTCGGCGAAGTCAAAATCGTCTTCGGCTTCTTCCAAGCCAACATATCTACCCGGAGTCAGAACGTAATCTTTGCTGGCAACTTCTTCTTGTTTTACCGATTTGCAGAAGCCTTTGATGTCTTCATAAGTTTCATTTTCTTTAAGCCAGTTGTGGTAAGTGGATGAAATTTTGGCGATGTCCTCAGCGTTTAAATCTTTGGTGCGGCGATTGATTAAATAGCCTAAATTGCGAGCGTCGATAAACAGAATTTCATTTTTTCTTTTGGTTTTGCCGCGCTTTAAAAACCACAGGCTGGCGGGAATTTGAGTGTTTAAAAAAAGTTTGGCTGGAAGGTTTACAACGCAGTCAACCAAATCGGCGTCGATTAGGTTTTTTCGGATGTCGCCTTCGCCTGATGTTTTGGAAGTGAGCGCGCCTTTTGCCAAAACGAATCCGGCTTTTCCCGACGGGCTTAAGTGATAAAGAAAATGTTGAATCCAAGCGTAGTTGGCATTTCCCGCAGGCGGTTCGCCATATTTCCAGCGACCATCGCCGCGCAGCAATTCGCCGCTCCAATCGGAAATGTTGAAAGGCGGATTGGCAATGATGAAATCGGCTTTTAAATCTTTATGGGCGTCGCTTAAGAAACTGCCTTCGTTGTTCCATCTAACTTGACTAGAATCGATGCCGCGAATTGCCAAATTCATTTTGGCCAAGCGCCAAGTGGTTTGGTTGCTTTCTTGGCCGTAAATTGAAATGTCGTTAATGCGTCCTTGATGTTCTTTGACGAATTTTTCGGATTGAACGAACATTCCGCCACTTCCGCAGCATGGGTCAAAAACTCGGCCTTGGTAAGGCTCAAGCATTTCAACAAGAAGCGCCACAACGCAGCGCGGCGTGTAAAATTGCCCGCCTTTTTTGCCTTCAGCTAAAGCAAATTCGCCTAAAAAATATTCGAAAACATGGCCTAAAATATCGGCGCTTCTGGCTTTGGCGTCGCCCAAAGCAATGTTTGAAATTGAATCGATAAGTCCACCAAGGCTTGCTGGATCAAGGTTTCCGCGAGCGTAAACTTTTGGCAGAACACCTTTTAGTTGCGGGTTTTCTTTTTCAATTTCGTCCATTGCCGCGTCAACATCTTTGCCAATTTCTGGTTGCTTGGCTTGGCTTTTCAAAAAATTCCAACGCGCTTTGGCAGGAACGAAGAAAACATTTTCGGCTTTGTATTCGTCTTTGTCTTCAGGGTCGGCACCAGAATAATCACCATCACCTGATTTTAGTTTTTCGTAAAGCTCTTCGAAAGAATCTGAGATGTATTTGAGAAACATCAAACCCAAAACAATGTGCTTATATTCCGCTGCATCAATGTTTTTACGAAGCTTGTCGGCAGTTTGCCAGAGTTGCTTTTCGATGGGCTCGTTGTTGGTTTTGGTTTTTGTCATGTTTTTTAAGCTTTAGTTTTTTTGGTTTGTTTTGAAATGCACTCATCAATTTTTTTTTGCATGAACTTTGTGGTCAGAAAACACAAGTCCAATAGAACTAGGCACTTTTAGCTAATTCCTTCAACCTCATATTTCGTCCTATTTTTGCTTATTTTTTGACAAAATTACTCCAAATATATCCAGATATTCGTCGTAATTTTGTCAAAAAAGCGCTAAAAATATGCCAAAATCTGAGGCCGAATGAATTAGCTAACAGTGCCTAAGAATTTTCAAATCCAACCCCCGAAACCACCTTATAAGCCAACAAAGCCGCATCTCTGGAGGCGGACATTTCGACGATTGGTTTGGGATAGTTTTTGCCAAGTTCAACGCCGGCGGCTTTTAGGATTAGGGGTGGGGCTTCCCACGGTTGGAAGAGGAATTTGCTTGGTAAGGCTGCCAATTCTGGGACGAAGCGTTTGGTGTATTCGCCGTTGGTATCGAATTTTTCGCCCTGCAACACGGGGTTGAAGATTCTGAAATAAGGTGCGGCGTCGGCGCCGCTGCCGGCGATCCATTGCCAGCTGGCGCTGTTATTGGCAAGGTCGGCGTCAACTAAACAATCCCAAAACCAATCTTCGCCGTGATGCCAATGTAGTAATAAATTTTTGACCAGAAACGATCCCACAATCATGCGGACGCGATTGTGCATATAGCCGGTTTGCCACAATTCGCGCATGCCGGCATCAACAATTGGATAGCCAGTTTGACCTTTTTGCCAAGCTTGAAGAAGTTGCGAATTTTCGCTCCACGGAAATCTGTCGAATTTTTGCTGAAAATTTTTGCGCGGCAAAGTGGGGAAATGATAAAGCAAATGATTAGAAAATTCGCGCCAACCTAGTTCGCTTAAAAAATGATCGATGTCTTTTTCTAAACCATCCAAAACCAACCGAGCTTGCGTGGCGTAGAAAACTTGATTGGGTGAAATTTCGCCAAAATGCAAATAAGCAGACAAGCGCGAAACGTTATTTTGACTGGGATGATTTCTGCCTTCTTTGTAGTTTTTTAGGCCGTTATCCAAAAATTCGTAAAGGCGATTTTGTGCTGCTTCTTCACCAATTTTCCAAGTTTGATCGATTGGCAAATACCAATTTTTTTGCGGCATTAATTGCAGATCATCAAGCGCCAGAGAATTTTTATCGTGCAATAAATCAAGTTTCGGCGGAACTGGCAGCGGCATTCTTGGCGCTTCTTTTTTCAAACAGCCGTTGCGATAAAAAGGAGTGAAAACTTTGTAAGGCGTGCCGTCACTTTTTAAAACTTGCCACGGTTCCCACAAAAGCGAGCCGTTGAAGCTTTTGGCTTCGATGTTTTTTTCTTTCAAAATGCTTTTGATGGCGCTGTCTTGTTTGATGCGGAAAGGTTCGTAGCAGCGGTTCCAATAAACGGCATCAATTTGGTTTTTAGAAATTATTTCGAGCAAAATTTGCTGCGCATCGCCTTTGTGAAAATTTAATTTTCCGCCCAAGCTTTCGTTTAAACTTTGTAAACTGCGATGCAGCCAGAATTTGGAAGCGCCGCCAATTTTAAAATCTTGCGCGTTGGCATCGTCCAAAATAAAAACCGGCAAAACTTTTCCAGCTTCGGCGGCAGCGAAAAGAGCAGGGTTATCGGAAATTCGTAAATCTTGGCGCAGCCAAACTAGCGTAGTTTTTTTAGTCATTTTTATAGTACGTTTTTCATTTCTAAATCGACCTTAATTTTCAGGCCTTCTTCGCGATCAAAATATTCCACACCAGTTTCACCTTTGCCGACATCGTTAAAATAAACATGCGACGACGAAACAATTCCCGACATCAAATTCCACGTTGGATCAACTTCCAGCCATTGGCCATTTTGATAAATTATATTCCAACTGTGTCCTTGGCACTCGCTATATTCACCGCAAGCCGCGCCATCAACAATGACGGATGGAATTCCAGCAAGTCGCGCTAAAGCATCAAAAAGCCGTGCATATTCTGTACAAACACCAACGCGATTTTGGATAATTTCGGGCAAGCTGGGCAATTTTCCTAAATAGCGAATGTCGTAGTGCAAATATTCATTCACAAATTTTCCGATTTTTGCATAAAGCGGAATATTGCCGTAACGTGGATCAGACTTGATTTGCTGCAACATTGTCGACAATAAATTACTTTCTTCTGCGCTAACATTGATATAGTCGGCAGCGTTGCGCGCTAAGGTGCGGCGATTAGCAAGTCCAGTGGTAACTCGGGCGTTATTGCTTACAACAAGTTGCTGCTGAGTGGTATTAAAACTTAAAGATTTCAGATCAGAAGTTCCGGTTTGTTGAAGCGGAGCAACGTCGGAAGAGATATTATAATTTTCGACTTTTTGATGAGCGCTGCGGAAAAATGTTGGAACTTTTACGGTTAATTTGCCCAAAGCTTTGCCCGAGCTGATTTTAGTTTTTACCGACACATCCCAAACGCTGCGGGCCGGAGTTAATTTAATAATTTCTTCTACGCCATTTGCCGGAACAACATTGCTGTAAACAAAGCTATTGCCGCTTTTGGTGATGTTGGGATTGAAAGTTGCTGATTCAAAATATCCGGGAAAATTGAAAGTTACTGTGGCTTTTGCGCCAGCGGCAAAGGCTGGTACGTAAATTGCTTCATGTCTTAAAAACTGATTTAGTTTTTCGTAAGTTTCGTCGTAAGAAAAATAAACCGAAACTTCTTCGCCATTGGTTTTGGCTTTGGGAAACTTGATGGTGAGTGCATTACCAGAAAAAGAATAATCGGCACTAACTGCAAAATCGGCCAGTCGATTGTCGTTAATGACGCGGATAATTTTGATAGTTTGCCGAGGGTCAAAAGAAATGGTGAATGAAGACATCGCGCTGTTGGCTGGCAAATCTCGAACGCGGCCACGAATTACAATCTCGGAACTTTTTCCTGCAGCAGTTAATTGCGCACTTTCTTGCCAACTTGAAATCGCCAATTTGGCGTTAGCTGACAGCGGGAAAAACGCGCAAATAAAAATCAGTAATCTAGCAAGTTTCATTTCAATATTTAGTTGCGAAGTTTTATACCTCCTTTTTCGAAGAAGGTTTTTTTAATCACGAACAATTTCATGTCTTGGATCATTTTCACAATTCTAGCGACAATATTGCAAACGTTTCGCACGCTTGAACAAAAAACTCTCAATAAAAAACTTGATCTTCTTACTGTCTCTTGGTCGCGATTTATTTTGCCGTTCCCGATTGCACTTGGTTTCGTGCTTTATACTTTTTCTTTAGTTGATCAAAAATTTATTTTTCTTTGCGCTTTTACCGGATTTTTTCAAATCGCCGGAAATTTATTTTTCCTCAAAACAATTCAGTCGAAAAATCTTGGCGTGGGAATCGCATTTTACAAAACCGAAATTTTGCAATCGTTATTTCTGGGTGTGATATTTTTTAACCAAAGCGTCTCGCTCATTGGTTTTTTCGCAATCGTTATCACAAGCATCGGCATGATTATGATGTCGAATCTAAAACTAAAAAATTTCCGTGATAATATTGATAAAGCAGCAATTTGCGGCGCGTTATCTGGTTTGTGTTTTTCGTTCTCAGCCTTTGGAATTAAATTTTCCGCGCAAAGCTTAATCAATTACGGATATAGTGATTTCAGTGCTGCAACTATTGTTTTGATGTGGGTGATTTGTTTCCAAAATATTTATTTCGGAATCGTAAAATCAGCACAAAATCGTTTTGTGTGCGACATCAAAAATCTCTTCGCCGCTGAAAATACTGCAACAATTTTGAAAACCGGAATGTTCAGCATTTTAGCCTCATTATGCTGGTTTAGTGCCTACGCAATTGGCAATGTGGTTTACGTTAAAGCCGTTGGTCAGATGGAATTAATTCTTGGCGTTTTAATTTCTTGTTGGCATTTAAAAGAAAAGCAAAAAGCCAGTGAACTCACTGGAATTGCGCTTACGTCACTGGGAATTTTAACTTTAATTTTATTTCACTAAAAAAATGTCGATCACAATTAAAACAAAATATTTAGGGCAACTTCGTACCGAGTCAGTTCACGTAAAGTCTGGAAATACATTAATCACCGACGCGCCGATTGATAATAAAGGGAAGGGTGAGGCGTTCTCGCCGACGGATTTGTTGGCCACTTCGCTTTCGACTTGTATGTTTACGATTATGGGAATTACGGCGAATAATAATGGTTGGAATATTGATGGAACAACTTGCGACGTGACCAAAATCATGTCGTCAACGCTGCCGCGTAAAGTGGTGGAAATTGTCATCGAGTTTAATTTTGTGGCTAATAATTTTGACGAAAATCAAAAACAAATGCTGCGCGATGCGGCTTACTCTTGTCCAGTTGCGCTTAGTTTGGCTGCGGATTTGAAGAAGACGGTGACGTTTAATTTTTAATTTCCACCGTCATTGCGAGCGCAGCGCGGCAACCCAGTGTAGTGTTCGATTTTACTGGGTTGCCGCGCTGCGCTCGCAATGACGATGGATAGAAATGATGTGTCAAAAATCTAATCATAAAATTTTTCTCCCCCAATTTTCCACGCAAAACTTGCTTTGCTGCAATTACCACTCTTTGTTGGTTGAGGCTATTAATTTCCTCAACCAATAATCAATTTAGATATGACGAATAGATCAGAAGAGCATCTTCACGAAGAGCTTAAAAAAAGCGAGATTCGCGCGGTTTATGTGGGCGGAATGTTAGAATCAAATTTAGAACAAAATCGCCATTTATTATTTGTATCCGTAGTTGCGATTATCTTACTTACGACGGTTTTTGGGGGTTGTTTAAAAACTTTCTCTTCTTCTGTTTTTTGGATTTTTTCCGCTTCTTGTTTTACAGCTTCTATTGTTGCAACTCTGCTTTTTTTCTCGCAAAATACTTTATATTTACGTCACCTTCTGGATAAAAACACCAAGAGCAAAACTCAAAAAAGTCATCTTGATTTTATCTCGAAAGTTTCCGCAATTTCATTCATTTGCGGCATGATTTTATTGATTTGTTTGGTAATCTGCGAAAAGAAATTTAACACCAAAAAAGATTTTGAGCCGCGTGATTTTATGCAGCAAAATTATCCGCACCAATTTCATCCTTATCCTCGTAATTTTGAGCAATTTGGAAATCAAATGCCACCAATGCCAACTCATGATCAAAAAAATTGTCAGATCAGAAAGCATCATCACAAACATCAGCAACACGAAGTTAGACCTCAACAACCTGTAACTAAAGCTAAACTATAATGAAAAAATTCGTTACAATTTTTTGTACAACTTGTGCCTTGGCAAGTTCTGCCAATGCCACAGGATTCTATGTTGGACTTGATGCGTTAAATGCCAATGCCAATCATCAAGCTCGCAATCTTTCCACAACTTCCGGCCCACAAAATAACGATAAACAAGCCGCGAATAAATTTAATTACGGCGTCAATGCTGGCTTCAGATTTGATCTGTTAAATTTATACTCATCGGCAGAATTATTTTACGATAATTTGCAAACTTCGGCAAAAAATTTCGGTTCAAATTCGGGATCAACTAATAACGAAGGCAGCAATATTCAGCTTGATAATCGCTACGGCGCCAAGGCCAATGTTGGTTTTGCAATCTTGCCAAAAATCACGCCTTTCGTTACTTACGGTTTGACGAATATGCGCTATAGCAGCAATGTTTTATCCAGCCATCAATCATCAGCCAAAACCCAATTAACGCCACTTTACGGAGTTGGTTTATTACTTGATTTACCTTTTGGAATTTCGCTGAAAGCTTCCTATGATTATCAGCAATTCAATATGCAATATGCCGAGTCGGGCACTAAAGTTAAAACTAATTTAGGCGTGGCGAAACTTGGTGTGATTTACAATTTCTAAAAAATTTCCGATGAAAAAATTTTCAGCAATCTGTCTTTTATTGGCGTTAACTTTTTGTGCGCCACAAAGTTCTAAAAACGTTGCCCAACAAGTTCCCGCCGGCAATTAT
>Ga0214923_10008272_pt1 | contig 11138 bp, 9 predicted proteins | sample LL1510_MetaG_FD_177993 | JGI IMG/M metagenome (GOLD analysis project Ga0214923, IMG submission 177993) | Freshwater microbial communities from Lake Lanier, Atlanta, Georgia, United States - LL-1510 | ecosystem: Environmental > Aquatic > Freshwater > Lake | place: USA: Georgia | collected 2015-10-15 | reverse complement strand
GGACGAAAATTCGCCCACACCATCGAGACCTGGGGCGACGAGGCGATGCTCCTCATCCAGGCTGATGCAGAGGCCACGAGTTGGCGCGAGGTCGTCGCCGGCTGCGTCCGGGCTCTGTCCACGCCGCCCATCAAGCTGTGGTCGCCGGAAATCGACGTCACGCCCTGGCCGACCGAGTTGGTGCAGCTCCCGTTTTCGTCGCCGTCGCACTACCGCGTCGTCGCCCAGACCGACGGCATCGTGCTCGGGCTCGGGGCCGACGTCGTCCAGCGGCTGAAGCAACTCGACTACCGCCACAACAATCTGGGGTGGGGGATCGACTGGGTGGCGTTGTGCTACACGTACGCGCACGACGGCGTCGCCGTGAGGGATCGGTCCGTGACCGTGCGCCATGCCCCGGGGCGCGGCTATCGGCAGGAAGAAGCCGCCCGGCTGATGCGGGATTTTCTCGCGTCCATGAGCCTCACCGAACAGGTGCAATACGAGTTTCTGCAACTGGCCATCCAGAGCCGTAGGAACCACCTCCGCGCGCAGACCGCTCCGGGCCGGCCGCTGGGCGGCGGCCAGAGACAAACGGCTCCCGGGCCGGTACCCTGATCTCGCTGCTGCGTTCTCACTCCACGACCTGCAAGGACCACCCATGGCAGAGGCATTCCCCGACATCGGCACGATTCGCTACGAAGGCCCGTCCACGAAGAACATGCTCGCCTTCCGGCACTACGATCCCGACACGCTCGTCGAGGGCAAGCCGATGCGCGACCACCTGCGGTTCGCCGTGTCGTACTGGCACACCATGCGGGGCACCGGCAGCGATCCGTTCGGCCCCGGCACGATGGTGCGGCCGTGGGAGACGGAGAGCGACCCGCTGAAGGCGGCACTCAAGCGGGTGGACGTGGCCTTCGAGTTCCTCGAGAAACTCGGCTGCGACTTCTACTGCTTCCATGATCGCGACGTGGCGCCCGAGGGCGCCACGCTCGCCGAGAGCAACAAGCACTTCGACACCGTGGCCGACGCGCTCGAAAAGGCCCAGCAGCGGTCCGGCAAGAAGCTCCTCTGGGGCACGGCGAATCTCTTCTCGCATCCGCGGTACGTGCACGGCGCCGCGACGAGCCCGAATGCCGACGTGTTCGCCTACGCGGCGGCCCAGGTGAAGAAGGCCATGGAGGTGACCCATCGCCTCGGCGGTGCGGGCTACGTCTTCTGGGGCGGACGCGAGGGCTACCAGTGCCTGTGGAACACCGACATGAAGCGGGAGATCGACCATCTCGCCACGTTCATGCACATGGCGGTGGACTACGCGAAGGAGATCGGGTTCACCGGCCAGTTCTACTTCGAGCCCAAGCCCCGCGAGCCGATGAAGCATCAGTACGACTTCGACTCGGCCACGTGCATCAACTTCCTGCGCACCTACGGGCTCGAGAAGCACGTGAAGATGAATATCGAGACCAACCACGCCACGCTCGCCGGCCACGAGATGCAGCACGAGCTTGAATACGCCGGCATGCAGGGCTTCCTCGGGTCGATCGACGCCAACACAGGCGACACGCTCGTGGGCTGGGACACCGACCAGTTCCCCACGAACATCTACCTGACGACGCAGATCATGTACTCGATCCTCAAGTACGGCGGCCTCGCCCCCGGCGGCGTGAATTTCGACGCCAAGGTCCGTCGCGAGAGCTTCGAGCCGGTGGATCTCTTCCACGCCCACATCGGCGGCATGGACGCCTTCGCCCGCGGTCTGAAGATCGCCGCGGCGATGCGGGCCGACGGGGCGATCCAGAGGCTGGTCGAGGAGCGGTATGCGTCGTGGTCGGGCCCGCTCGGCAAGCGGATCGAGGCCGGCGGCGAGTCGCTCAAGTCGCTCGAGAGAGAGATGCTCGCCAAGGGCGAGGCGCAGGCGAACCTGAGCGGCCGCCAGGAGCTGTTCGAGAACGTGATCAACACCTACCTCTGAGTGGGCCACGACCGATGCGGGCCGGAGTCGGATGCATCGTCGTCGGAATGGCGTTCGCGGCGCTCGGGGCCGATCCCGAGCGGCCGGCGGCTGACGGGCTGCGGCTCGCAGCCCCCTGGCCGCTCGAGCGCGTCACGCTCGTCGCCGGCCGCACGCTCGAAGGGCTCGTCGACGACGCGCCCGACGCCGCGGACGTCGGCATCGTCGAGGTGGTGCGCCGCCCGGGGCGGCCGATGTATCTCGTCGCCAGGCGGCTGCCGGCCCACGCCGTGGCCTCAGTCGAGCGGCTGCCGGACGCCGAGCGGGCGCAGCTCGCGGCGCGGGTCGAGGCCTTTCGCGCGAGCGACCGCACGCAGCGCGAGACCGCCGCTGCCGTCTCGCTCGTGCGACGTGATGCAGAGGGACCGTGGTGCTCCGCGGGCCCGTGGTACACGTTCGAGAGCTCCGCCAGCCAAGCGCTCACACGGCAGGCGATCGTGCGCCTGGAGAGCCTGTTCGATGCCTTCGAGAGCCTCGTGCCCGCGGCCGGTGTCGATCCGACACCCCGGCGGCTCGACGTGCGGCTGTGCGGTTCCCAGGCCGACTACGCGCGGATCCAGGCGACCGTCGGGATCACCGCGCGGAATCCCGCATTCTATCTCCCGCAGCGCGGGCTACTGGTGGCCGGCAGCGACGTGACGACCGTGCTCGAGGAAGCGCGGCTCGCGACCGACGGCCTCGACGCCACCGTCGATCGTCAGCGCACGCTCGACGCCGACGTGGCGACGGGGCTGCGCGACCTGGCGACGGCGCTCGAGTCCCAGGGCATTGCCGCGAGCCAGCGGGCCGAGATCGTGGCCCGCAGCCGCGCCCGGTGGCAGCGGGAAAAAGCCGCCACGCTCGCACGCGTCGAGCAGGCCCGCAAGGAGAACGCCATCCTGGTCGAGCGGTCGCGCCGGGAGTTTTTCACCGCCCTTGCGCACGAGGCCTGGCACGCCTACGCCGACCTGCGGCTCGGCCACGGCAGCCGACTTCCACCGTGGCTCGACGAAGGTCTCGCACAGGTGTTCGAAACCGGGCTGCTCGAGGCCGGCGAGCTGCGGCTCGATGCCCCCGATCCACAGCGGCTGCTCAGGCTCGCCCAGTTGTTCGACACGACCCGCGAGCCGCTGCTGCCGAGCCTCGTGGCCGACGGCGAAAAGCAGTTCGTCGTCGGGCATGGCACGCCGGCGGCCACGAGCCGCCAGGCCTACCTGCTCGCCTGGGGAGTGGCCTACGACCTCGCGCTCGGCGCTCCCGTGCTCTCGGCGCGGTCGCTCGAGGCCGCGGCTGAAGGCGGCGACGACCGCGCGCGGTTCGAGAAGCTCGTCGGACTGCCCCTCGCCGACTACGAGACGGCCTGGCGCTCGCGCATGCGGGCACTCGCTCGTCGGCCGCAACCAGCTACTCCGCCAGACGGCCAGGCGGCTGCACGACCTCTTCCAGCGTCCGGCGCAGCCGCTCCAGCCGATCCGAATCGGTGATCTTGCGACCGGCCTCGTCGGTGACGTGAAACGCATCGACGACCTGATCGAGATAGGTGCCGATCTTCGCCGCCCGGACCGACACGCCGGCGTCGAACAACGCTTTCGAGATCGCATACAACAGCCCGACGAAATCGTGGGCGAAGATCTCCAGGATCGTGGTGCCCTCGGAACTCGTGGTGTCGAACAGGATCCGGGCGGGCTGGAGCGGGCCCGGGGCCGGCAGCGGGGCGAACGGGTTCCACCGGCGCGTGAACGACGGCGGCTCGTCCGCCTTCACGGCAGCCCGGATGGCGGTCGCGATGTCGGTGAGCCGATCCGGCGGGGGCTCGGCGGCGTAGTCGGGGTCATGCACGGCGAAGTGGTCGAGCACGAGCCCTCCGGGCAGCGTGTTGATGTCGGCGGCGAGGATCTCCAGCCGCTGGCTCGTGATCGCGCCGGTGACCCGGTGGAAGATCCCGGGTGCGAGCGTCTCCCGAGTGCCAACCGTGATCGCCACGGTCGACGTCTCGGGCTGCCAGCGGGTCGACACGACGATGCCCTGCGCGGGCAGCCGCGCGAGCTGCCGCAATTCCTCGAGGATGCGCTGCGGCTCGGTGTCGCGCAGGTACGCGCGGGGAAGTTCCCGGGCGAGCGTGGCGACGGGATCGTCGGGATCGACGCCGGTGAGCAGTCGCGCCAGGTCCGCACCGTGCCGGTCGGCGGCCACCGAGGGGCTCTCGCCGTCGAGGACGCCGAGCGTGCGAAAATACAGATCGCCGAGCACGTCCGACTTCCACCGGTTCCACGTGCCGGGGCCGACGGCGGCCACGTCGGCCGCCGTGAGCACCGTCAGCATCCGCAGCACCTCGGGGGAACCGACGTCCCGTGCGAACCCGACCACGATGCTCGGATCGGAAACATCGCGCCGAAAGGCCACGTGGGCCATCGCGAGATGCTTGAGCACGAGAAACTCGAGGATTCTGGCCTCGTCGTCGGGCAGCCCGAACCGGATCGCCACGTCGCGCGCGATCCGGGCGCCCACCTCGCTGTGATCCTCGACGAAACCCTTGCCGAGATCGTGGATCAGGAGCGCGAGCAGGAGCGTGCGTCTGCGCGAGATCTGCCGCCACACCGCGCCGAGCCAGTCCTCAGCCGCCGTCAGCGCGAAGGCCTGCTCCACGGCCACGATGCAATGCTCGTCGACCGTGTATTTGTGGTAATTGTTGAACTGCAACAGGTGCCGTGCATGGGCGAACTGCGGAATGATGCGCTCGAGCAGGCCCGTCTCGTGGAGCCGCCGCAGCGCCGCACCGAGCCGTTCCGGGTGATTGAAGAGCCCGAGGAATCCGGCCAGGGCGTCGGCGTTGATCGGGGGTCCGCCCTCCGCGGCTCCACCCCACGCCCCGCGCACGGCCGCCCACGTGTCGGAGGCAATCGGCAAGTCGTAGAGCATCGCCAATTCGACCAGTTGCACCACGCACTCGGGCCGTGCGGCCACCGCCGCGGCCTTGTCGGGCAGGGCGGCGACATCGGCCGGCCCGACGCGAAACAGGCCGGCCACACGATGCCCGGCCAGGCCGGTGATCCAGCGGCTTACCCGCGGCGGCTGCCGGAGCCGCTGGGCGAGCGTCTCGGCCACCTCGGCCACCTTGGTCGTATGGCCGAAATACCAGCGCATGAACCGCTCGACGCCGAGCAGCCCCTCCCGCTCGCCGATGCCCCGTGCCGCCGCGATCCGCACCTGCTCGTCGCGGGTCAAATCGTCGGCAGCCCGGCCCGCGGCCAGGTGCAGGTCGTTGCGAATGCGCGTGAGGAACTCGGCGGCATCGCGCAGGCCCTCGGCATCCCGCTTGGAGAGCGCGCGCAGGTGCACGAGGTCGTCGAACGACGTCGTGCCCCAGCCCACGTCGCCGAGCCACCGCACGAGTTGGATGTCGCGCAGGCCACCCGGCGATCGCTTGACGTTCGGCTGGAGCAGGGCAGTCGTCTCGCCGAACTTCTCCGCCTCCTCCCGCCGCGCGGCGATCAGCCGCTCCGCGAGCCGCTTGGTCGACCGCCGCGCCAGGCGGCGCAGCTTGCCCTCGAGCCGCGCGAGGAGCTCGCCGTTGCCCGCGAGCAGCCGACACGACGAGAGCGAACTGAAGATCGTGGCGTCTCCGGCGGCGAGCCGCGCCGCCTCGCCGACGGTCCGCACGCTCTGCCCCACCTGGAGCCCGGCATCGAACAGCGCCTGCAGCAGGCGGCGAGCCGCCTCGGCGACGGGCCCCTGGGGATCGGCGGCGTGGAGGATCATCAGATCGACGTCGGAGAAGGGGGCCATCTCCCGCCGGCCGTAGCCGCCATGCGCCACGAGCGCCACCGCGCGATCGAAGAACCCGGCGGGCGCCGGCACCTTGGCCGCGATGCCGCCCCATACGGCGACGACGACGTCGTCGGTCAGATCGGAGGCCAGGGCACCGGTCTGGATGCCGGGGCCGCCGGCGGCATGCTGCGCCGCCACGCGGCGCCGCATGGCAGCCACAGCGGCGGACGGAGCGACGTCAGGCTGGATGCCAGGGGTCATCGGCCACATTCTCCCGTTTGTTGGCGGCACGTGCCAACACGAACAGGAGATCGCCGAGCCGGTTCAGGTATTCGATGGCATTCGCAGGGGTCATCATGTCGAGCTGGGCGGCGAGCGCGACGACGCGGCGTTCGGCACGGCGGCAGACCGTGCGGGCCACGTGCAGCGCGGCGGCCAGCGGGGTTCCCGTGGGCAGCACGAAGCACGTGAGGGGCTCGAGCTGCCCGTCGTGGTGGTCGATCGCGGCCTCGATCGCCGCGACGTGATCGAGGCCGATGCGCTCGGCCGCGTCGCCGGGCGTGGCCAGCTCCGCGCCCAGGTCGAAGAGCTCGCTCTGGATTCGCCGCAACAGGGCGTCGAACGCCGTGGCGCCCGGGAGCGTGCGCACGAGGCCGAGATGGCTGTTGAGCTCGTCCACCGTGCCGAAGGCTTCGATCCGCGCGTGATCCTTGCGGACCCGCGGGCCGCCGAACAGGCCCGTCTCTCCGGCGTCGCCGGTTTTGGTGTAGATCTTCATCGGGCGGGCTCCTGCGTGATGGATGGTGGGCCCTATACTGGGCGGCATGCGAAAAACCGGCAACTCATTTTTTCTGCTGCTCCTCGTTTCGACCGCGATCAGCGGCGCGGAGCGAGCTTTCGCCGAGTCGCAGTCGCCGCTGGAGGCGGCTTGGCTCGGCGTGCCCCGGCGGGTGACCGACGGCCTCGCAAAAGCCGGAGAGGGCTATTTCGCCCCCGATGCGCGGAGCATCTGCTATCAGGGCGTTCCGCAGGACTACCCCTTCTATCAGATCTACGTGCAGCCGTTCGATGCCGCGGCCCCCGCGATCACCGCCCCGCGCCGCATCAGCACGGGCCGCGGTCGCACCACCTGCTGCTGGTTTTCCCCGGACGGCTCAAAACTGCTGTTTGCGTCGAGCCACCTCGATCCGGCGCTCGACCAGACGGAAGCCACCGCCCGCGCCCAGGCCGAAGAGGATGCCCGCACCGGCCGCCGGCGCCGGTACCAGTGGGACTTCGACCCGGAGATGGAGCTTTTTTCGGCGTCGCTCGCGAGCGGTGAACTCGTGCGGCTCACGCGTTCGCCGGGGTACGACGCCGAGTGTTCCTATTCTCCCGACGGCTCGCGGATCCTGTTCGTGAGCGATCGTGATGGAGACCCTGACATCTACGTCATGAACGCCGACGGCAGCGATGTCCGGCAGCTCACGAATGCCCCCGGCTACGACGGCGGTCCATTCTTCTCGCCCGACGGCGCGTGGATCGCCTACCGCACCGACCGGCTCGAAAAAGACATGCTCCAGATCCACGTGATGCGGGCCGACGGCTCGGATGATGCCGCGATCACGAGCGGCCGGGCGGTGCACTGGGCGCCCTATTGGCACCCCACGAAGCCGTGGCTCATCTGGACGGGGGCCGACCACGCCGAGCCGGCGCAACGGCCGAACTACGATCTCTGGATGGCCCGCTACGACGCGTCGAGCGGCTCGTTCAAGGCAGGCGCCCCGCTGCGGCTTACCGATCACACGGGCGCCGACGTGCTGCCGAGCTTTTCGCCCGACGGAACGCTGCTCATGTGGACGGCCAGCCGCGATGGCGGCGGCCGCATGCCGGCAAGCCAACTGTGGGTCTCCAGGCTCGACCTCGACGCGATCGAGCGGGGCCTGCCTCCGGTCGCCTCACCTCCGGATGCGAAGGAGCTGCGATGACGTCTCCGTCGGGCTCCGAATCGCTCGCGATGATCGGCGGTGGCCAGATGGCCCTCGCTCTCGCCGAAGGCTTCTGCCGGGCGGGCCTCGTGGCCGCCGATCGGATCACGGTCTTCGACCCGAGCGCGGCGGCCCGCGAGCGCCTCGCCGCAAGCGTGCCAGGGGTGCAATTCGCCCCGTCGTCCGCCGAGGCCGTTCGCAACGCGGGACTCGTGTTCCTGGCCGTGAAGCCGCAGCAGGCCGCCGTGGCCTGCCGCGAGTGTGCACCGGCGATCCCGCGCGAGGCCGTCCTCGTGTCGATCGTGGCCGGCGTGCCGCTCGCGACACTCACTCACCTCGCCGGCATGCCGCGGATCATCCGCGTGATGCCGAACACGCCGTGCCTCGTGGGCCGCGGGGTGTCGGTCGTGTGCCGCACGCCGGAGGTGCCGGCGCCGGTGGCGGAGCGGGTGCGAACGCTCCTCGCTTCCGTGGGCCACGTGCATGACGTCGATGAATCGCTGCTCGACGCCGTCACGGGGCTGTCAGGCTCGGGGCCGGGATTCGTCGCACTCCTGGTCGAAGCGCTTTCGGACGGCGGTGTGAAGGCGGGCCTGCCTCGACCACTCGCACTCGCGCTCGCCGTCGAAACGCTCGCCGGCACGGCGGCCTTGCTCGAACAGACGGGCGAGCATCCGGCTCAGATCAAGGACCGCGTCTCGAGCCCGGGCGGCACGACGATCGCCGGCCTCGCCGTGCTGGAGCAACGGGGCGTGCGGAGCGCCCTGATCGACGCCGTCGTCGCCGCCGCCACTCGTGCCAAGGAACTGGGGAAGTCGTAGGAGTGCGGGGCAACCGTCCCGGTTGCCAATCGTGCCCGGACAGGCGGACAGGCGGACAGGCGCGATGCTTCCGCACACGCCGACCGGCTGAAGCCTGCCCTACTTCCGCTTCTTTTTCTTCGCCGTCTTCGCGACGGGCTTCTTCGCGGCCTTCGTTTTCTTCGCCGCCGGCTTCTTGGCGGTTTTCTTCGCCGACGTGCCTTCGAAAATGGCCGCCCAGCCCTCGGCATACGTGCTCGTGCTTCCGACTCTGATGACCGACATGTGCGTGCTCCCGTGGGGGTGTGTCTTCACAAAGCGTGATGCGAGCGGTCGTGACTCCGCTGCACGCTTCGTAGCGACTTCCGCTCAGCGGTGTCAAGGATCGATGACGCGCGAGATGATCTCGAGCGCCGGATGACCGAACGGTTCCGGGAGTCCGACGCGGCCCGCAGTCGTGATTTCCGCCTGCGGCGGCCCGTCGTGTGCGAGCGTCAGCTCATTGCGGTGGCGAAGCAGGGCCGTCACGTCGTGGCTCCAGCGCGGCGAGTCACCGCACAGGGCAGGGAGCGGCGTGCCGTTGAGTGCGACCGTCGCGGCGCCGGGCGCCGTGAACACGAGCCGGACCGAATCGCTCGGCGTCAGCCCGGTGGGCCGGCCGAACTGCCGGCGCCACACGGCCCCATCCCACTCCCAGGCCGCCGCCAGGTTGATCGTATGCCGCTCGGCGCGGGCTGCCGGAAGGACGACGGCCTTGCCGGGCGCGTCGCCCCGGAGGAGAGCCTCGGCCCAGTCGCCAACGTCGTCGAGCGCGAGCGTGACCACCGGCAGCACGTCCCGGACGCCCGGCCACAACGCGGCCAACCGCGGCCACAGCGCGGCCCGCTCGGCCTGCGTGGGCAGCGTGGCCGCGTCGATGCCGCACAGCGTCACGCCCCGCAGGATGAACGGATAGACCGTCGTCGGCAGATCGACGCCGCCGGCCATCCCGATGGCGGCGACGACGCCCCCGGGCAGCACGGCCCGCAGCACGTCCGCCAACAGCGGCCCGCCCACCGTGTCGATCGCGCCGGCCCACCGACCGCGCACGAGCGGCTTGCCCGGATCGCCACGCAGGCTGTCGGGATGCACGACCGACGCGGCCCCGAGTGCCCGCAGGACATGCTCGGCCGTCGGCTTCCGGCTGCATGCCACGACCGTCCGGCCAGACCCCGCAAGCGCCGCCACCGCAAGCATCCCGACGCCACCGCTCGCCCCCGTCACCAGCCACTCGCCGGCTCCGGTGGCGTGGTGGCCTCGCGGCGTTGCTTCCGCGAGGCGATCGAGTGTGAGCAGCACCGTGAGCCCCGCGGTGCCGAGCGCCATGGCCTCGCGCGCCGAGAGCGTGGGGGGCCTGGGCACGATCGCCTCCACCGGCGGCCGCAGGAGCGTCGCAAACGCCCCGGGCATCGTCTCCCCGAGGCCATTGCCGGTCACCACCACCTCGGCCCCGGCAGGCAGTCCCGCAGCGGCCTGGAGCAGCGTGCCAGCCGCATCGATGCCGGGCACGAGCGGCAGCGTCTTCGCGACGCCTGGATGCCCGCTGCACGCGAGCGCGTCCTTGTAGTTGAAGCCTGCAGCCTCGACCCGCACGAGCGGCCCGGCGGCGTCAGGCGATGGGGCACGCGCGGAGATCCCGCCGACCACGCTCCCATCCGCCCGCCGCTCCACGAGCCAGCACCGGCCGTCGTTCGCTGCACCTGGCTGGTGGCTCATCACATCGCTCCGCTGTCACGACCGGCTCGCCGCGATATACTACCGCCGCTCCGCAGCGTCGGAGCATGGCCCGGGCAGCCCGCGGCCAGGAACGATCCGTCATGCAGCCAGCAGGAGCCTCCGCCATGGGACAGCACGCCCTCGAATTCACCGACGCCAACTTCCAGAGCGAGGTCCTCGACTCGCCGGTGCCGGTGCTCGTCGACTTCTGGGCCCCCTGGTGCGGACCGTGCCGGATGATCGGCCCGACGATCGAAGAGCTCGCCGCGGAAAACACCGGCACGTTTCGTGTCGGCAAGGTCAACGTCGACGACAACAACCGCGTGGCGATGACCTACAACGTGGCGAGCATCCCCACGATCATGATCTTCAAGGGCGGCCAGCTCGTGCAGCAGTTCATGGGCGTGCAACCCAAGGCCCGCCTCCAGCAGGCCCTCGACGAAGCGAAGGCTTGAGCGAGCCCGGCTTCGGGCTCCCCATATCCCGTCGCCGGACGTTCACTGCGGGCTGGCTGTCGCGCCGTCGCCGCCGTCCCGGCGTCGGCTCCGGCTTACGGTCGCCGGGCAAAGCCCGGCTCCCACGCCTTCGGCGTCAGGGCCGGAGGCGTGGGTCAGCACCAGCGGGCGGAGGCCCGCCAAGCGAACAGCGGCACGATGCCGGGTGTTCGCGTGAAGTTGGCTGCGCTGGTCACAAACGCCGGCTCCCGGAATACGGGGAGCCCGAAGCCGGCGCGTTTGAGGAAGGGCATGACAGGCGGTTGGCCCGCTCACGCCTGGCCGACGAGGTCGCGGTGGGAGTGGGGGGCGAAGCGGTCGGCGAGGGCGCCGTCGACGAAGTTGGCGAGGTTGTTCTGCGTGCCGGGCTGCCGGAGTTTTT
>Ga0214923_10008270_pt1 | contig 11140 bp, 11 predicted proteins | sample LL1510_MetaG_FD_177993 | JGI IMG/M metagenome (GOLD analysis project Ga0214923, IMG submission 177993) | Freshwater microbial communities from Lake Lanier, Atlanta, Georgia, United States - LL-1510 | ecosystem: Environmental > Aquatic > Freshwater > Lake | place: USA: Georgia | collected... | reverse complement strand
GTAAGTGCTGTTTTAGAAGGCTCGTCAGCAGTAAGCGGTTTTAAATATTTACTATAAGAAGCATTAGCTGTTTTTGCCCACCAAGAATTAACAGAATTAAATGCAGAACCAACATTCTTTCCATATTTATTATTAATTACCGTTTGGCTTCTCTGCGTAATGGCACGATAGGCTTCATTTGCCATAGCTTCAAAAGCATCTACTTGACCCTCATTAATGCTAGTAAAAGCACCATCAAGATTAGCACGCAACTCACGCATTTGATTGACATTAATCATTCCATTTTTACCACCGCTTTCTTTAATAGTCTTTAAAATAGTCTCTAGTTGCGGCCCCTTTCTACCACTTAATGCCCTAGAAACAGACTGTGATAAATCCGCAACAGGAATAAATTTATCTATTAGCGATACGCCAGTGTTTTTATATGCAGTCTCCGCAGACTGACTTCTAACTTTAAATACATCTTTAACGCCATCAACCCATTCTACCATTGCATCTGCTGGACTTTTCATTGTTCCACCAATAGAATCTTTAGTATTTTGCCAGAAATTTACTCTTGCTTGTTGATTAATTTTGGCAACTAAAGAGTTTCTAGCAACTTCTTGCAATATATCCATATTGGGACTAGCAATTTGGGATGCTTGAGCTGCCGCATTTTGTGCCTCTAAAGAAGCCTGTTCTAATGATGCAAGTGTGTTCTTCTCATCATTTAGTTTCTGTGTATATTGATTTAAGTCTGTTGCAATGTCGGCTGGATGTTTAATATCACCAAATAAGTTTAAATATCTATCAGTTACGCTCCCACCATATTGTTGAATCTTTTTCAAAAGCTCAGGATTATCCTGTGCAATGCGGGCTTCAATAGCCGCATATTGTTCTGGAACAATCATTCCAAGCGTAATTCCCTCTCCATAGCCAGATAGTTCTTTTAATACATCTTGTTTTGCTTGCGCCAAATAATTATTCTTTGCAGCAATACCCCTCAATGGGCCACTTACGAGGGATACACCACCAGAAATTGCTAAATCTTGCCATTTATTAAGACCGTCAGTAGTAAGACCCTTTCCTTCCGTTAAACTTCTAATGTTGTTAGCTACAATGTTGGCAGAAGATAATCCCAAAAATTCTTTAATTGTAGCTTCTGTTATTGACTTCATTGCGCTGGGATTATTAGCTAATTTTCCAGCTCCGGGATATGCAGATAATACAGCGTTCTGAGCAGCCTCAGCATTTGTATCGCCTACTAGTTTTGAGGCTAATAAACCCACCGTTCCAGTAATAGCCATTGCTCCAGCCGTATATGGATTGCTTTGCATAAACGCAGCAGCCATTGGTGGAGCCATTCTACGAAAATCGGGATTAGAAGCAGCTTGCAAAGCAGAATTTAAAGCCATTTCTGCTGCCCCAGAATTAAGGGTCATTGCAGCCTGTGAGCCTTGTGCTAAAGCATCATTAGCAGCTTGAAAGAACCCACGGTTATCTCCTGTTGGTTGAGTTTGTGTTGGCGATGGTGTGGGAGCTGGCTGTGGGGCTGGTGTGCCACCAGACGACCTAATAATTTCTAATTGATTGTTTAATTCAGCAATAACTTCATTTTTTTGTTCATCAGAAAAAGATGAATTATTTGTTGTTTTTTCAATCCCTTTTAGAATCTGTTCTTCCGTATATTGTGAATTAGCCATATAATTATATATTACTGAAGCATTGATAATGCATTTGCGCTCAGATTACCAGATATACGTTCTGGGGTAAGGTACAATGACCTGTACGAAAAATCTTTTGGTTTATCTCCAAAAGCACTATGAACATCAGCATTATAATTTCTAATTTGCGATGCAGTTCCTTTTTCATATAAATCCACCAATCTCTTTAATGCAGCCTTATCAAGTGTAATATTACCGCCAACAATGCCTTGTGCATATTTTCTGTCTGCGTCTGATATACCAGTACCAGCACCAAATGCTGAAACGGCTTGTGCTACAAGTCTACCAGATGCTCCAAGATATGCTTGTGTCTGTGCTACATCCTTAAAATCAGTTAATCCAGTAGCATTTAAAATACTTTTAGTTGTCATTTCGGCATTAGCAAATGCACCAGTAAGCATCCCATCTTTTCCCGTTTTAGCCAAAATATCTTTAAGTACCATTAAAGTTGGTTGAGCATCTAGTATTGGATTAATTATAGTGCTTTTTCTTTTAGTTAAATCAGTATAAGCAATATTTTCATTTTTTGCGGCAGTGCTTGCATCAATATTCGTTACAGCTGATGGTGCAAAACGGCTCAATCCAGTAACAAAGACTTTACCATTTGCCAGTGGAATCCCCTTAAAATCAGTTCCAGCTGGAATTGCTGCTACTTCTGCTGTAGTCATTTCAACTCCCGGCGTGCCTGCCTTTTCGCGTTGTGCTGTTATCATTGCAGCATCTGCTCTAAGTGTATCAGCATCGGCTTGCTGCTGGGCAATAACATTTTGTTTATTCTGTTGGTCAGTCTTAACAAAAGAAAGAACAGCACCGTGAAGCGAAGTAGCATCATTAACACTTAAAGTTCCATCTTTCTGTAGTTTTCTTGCCAACTTTGCTGCTTGTGTATTGTTATCTGGATTAGTAAGCCATGAAACTACAGCAGGACTACCTTGCATTAATCCTTCTGTGTCACCAATAGCATCTGAAGCAATCTTCTTATTGAGCTGATATGTTGCAATACCCTTACCAACTTCTTGTCCAAGATTAGCCAAGCCCTGCCCAATCATCTGGCCACCCTTAGCTGCCATTTCTGCCCCAGCCACAGACCCCTTAAGAATGGGGCTATAGTCAATTGCGCCAAATTGTGGGTTAATGCCTTGTCCAAAAGTTGCCATGTTATGTTAGATTAAGTTGGTTTTAGGTGCGGCAAATTATTTGCCAAACAATCCCCCAATACCCTTGCCGCCGATAGCACTACCAAGACCACCAAGCGCACCACCAATCATAGCACCACGGGCCTGTGCCTGTGCGCCAGCAAAGCCAGCCTGTGAGCCATAGATGTTGGCGTTGTAATTGCTCAGATTGGCGTTCTGGCCCAAGGCCAAGTTAATACCCGCATTGGGGTCAAATAGCTGCGGCCCTTGCTGACCAGCCATACCTTGAGCAAATTGTGTCTGCGCCATGCCTAATTGTGCCGCATTTGACGGCCTGCCAAGGATGGCTTGGAAAGGGTCAGCCGAGGTCATACGATTGGCGTTAAAGGCCATTTGCGCGGCATTTACGGCCTCTTGACGACGTTGCCCCATAGCAGCCTCACGATTCATTATCTCAGCCGCTATTGTGGACGTATCGCCTACGCGCCCACGCGCCTGCCCGTACAGGCGAGCCTGTTGTTCAGCATTGCGTTGAGCCTCTGGGGATAGACGGCCAGCCGCCCCAGCACTCTGTAGGGCATATTGATTCATGCCTTGCAACAGGGCTTTCTGATAGGGGTCAGCGTTACGGAGGGCTTCTGTGGCTCTGCCGCCGTATTGTTCTACGTCTGCAATGTCGCGCATCCTCTGCTGAGAGAGAGCGTCCATCTGCATCTGATTGGCTTGCTGGGTAGCTTGGGCGTTAAGGTCTAACACCCCACGTTGGCCGCCGCCGCCCATTAAATATGTATTTAGGTCAGCTAGGTTAAGTGCCGCATACTGAGGACGATACATCTGCTCGCTCTGCAATATCTGATTCTGTAAGGCTGGGTCAGCCATGCTCCGCATATAATCGAGCGCAGACTTGCCGGGGTCAATAGGAGTGGGGGCTGCTGGAGCCTGTGGCATTGAAATCTTAGAACCCATGATAGATAGTATTAAATGTTAGTAGAGAACGGTTTTATTTGCTTGGGCAACACCGTAGCGATTGTACTGCATAGGCTGCTGTGCATAGCCGCCGTATCCAGCCATAGGTTGCTGTTGAATCTGTGGCACTTGATAATTGGGAACAGCTTGAGGAACTTCATAGCTTTGCGCGGGAGGCATTGATTGCTCGTATCCCTGCGCCACTTGGCCGCCGCCATACCCCTGCATATATCCATTAGAGATAGCCATTCCCCCAGCCATAGGAGCATCTGCCCCATATTTAGGCGAATACATACCCGCAAAGCCAGACTGCTGGTCTTGCTGCTGCATAGGAGCCATCTGCGGCATCTGCATCTGCCCCATAGATTGTTGCTGTGGAAATGTATTAGAACCCATGATTTAACCTATGTTGGAGTTTGTAAAAGTCGTAGAAGCGAGGAATTGGCTTGTTCTTGAAATCTCTGCGCCAACCAATTTTGGCAAAAGGGAAGGGTATTTTGCTGTACATAATGCTAAGGGCATTAGGGCCAATACATAGCTCAATCCACCAAGCATCCGCATCTTGCGGTTCCACCCATTCCTCGTATCTTTCAACCAAGCACGGCCTTGCAAGAGCAAGCATTGTAGGCTCAGAATAACAGAAGCCTCGCTCCAAATATATGCCATGAAGCCGAGGAAAGTCTGGGCCGTATAGAGCGATTGCATCTTGGATAGCTCCCATTAAGTAGCAATTATCCCGTGAGTGCGTAGCTTGGCAAGTAGACTATTGATGGTGGTTTGTAGTCCTGTATAATCTGAGGCGTAAGTTCCTGTAAGAGAAACATTAGCTTCAGCCGCAGCTTGAGTTGTAAGAAGCTGCACACCATTAACATCCTTATAAAATTTAGCCGTAACAGACCCAGAAGCATTGGTGGCCTTAAAATACCCTGCTGTTAATTCGTTGCTTGTAGAAAAAGTGATGTCTCCACCAGCGGCAACAAACCCTGTAGACTTCTGAAAAGTTTTGCCCGTTGCATCTGTGTTATCCATGATAACAAAGAAGTCTTGGGCAGGAGATGCGCCCAGAGTAGCGTTGGACACAGTGATAGCCCCAGAAGCATTGGTAATGGCAATCCCTGCGCCAGCGGTAAGGGTGGTATTGGTAAATCCTGTGCCATTGCCAATAAACAACGCTCCATTAACGCCTGTAGCTAGTTTGGCTGCGGTGATGCCGCCGTCTTTTACAATAATTGCACCAGACGATATGGCGGTGCTAACGGTATCCACTGCGCCAGCCGCAAATGTAGAGCTATTAACTGCGGCATTAAGAGTGGTTGCCGTTACTTGATTGCCGTCAACAAATGTGTTTCCTGTCGTCAGAATAGCCATAGGGGTAGTATATCAGTTGTTATTAAAGGTTAGGCTGCACCAAGCGTTGTAACGGTTCCAGACGTACCCAAGTATTTTAATGCGCCAGCATCGTAATATATGGATGAAACAGAATATGAATTACTCCCAGCATTATAAGTTAGGGTTCCACTAGCCATATCATACCCATAATTAGACGATACATTGACATAGGCTACATCGCTGGTTTTAACGGCATACCCACTAGACGGAAGATTCACGCAAAGGTTATTTCCAATATTTATTCTGTGTGCGTGATTGGCATATATCCCGTGTCTATCTGTATAACCAGTGCCGTTTTTGGTTAAAGTAGCAATGTTATTGATATGATTGCCAACAACATTTACTCGTAGCACTCCATGATACATTGAAAAACTATATGAGCCAGTGGCATTTGCCGCTTGGTTCATGGTGATGGTAGCACCATTTACCGCAGTAATAATCACTGGGAAACTAAGTCCTGTTCCCCAAATGTAAGCCCCCACCCACGGCGTTCCCGCTGTAACCGTTGCCGAAACACTTGAATTAACTAAGGTTAAAGTTAAAGAAACTGAAGTGCTATCATCTCCAATTAATATGCCATGAGACGCTGTGCCATTAATAATATTACCAATAACATTAGTGTCATAGCATCCAGCTACAAGAATGCCGCGCCAACGAGAATCAGTGATGATGTTGTTAGCAATGAGGGTATTCATTGACACTCTTGCATCCTTGCTATCATTAAAACACGCAATAGCGTCATCTTCTTCTGTATTGCGGACAATATTATTAGTTATTTTTGTGCCAATATACCCTTGATTAAGATGTATCCCGTCTGCAAAAGTGTTATTAATATCGCAACCATTTACTGTGCAGCCAGCGTAATAACGCGCTTCAGTAGTTGTGTCAGCAGAAAGTTGGATAGCAAAATTCGGCCACTTACTTACAGAACATTTATTTAGTTGAATATTGTCTCCAGCTAACAATATACCTACGCCATAACCTCCATTTCTGTCTGTAGCATCTCCCCATAAATACAGCCCCTCTATGTTGACATTGTGACAATGCCCTTGAACCCATAGGCCCGGATTGCCATTGGTTGTGGCTCGATATAAATAAGCACCATTTGCAATAATATTGACGTTGTGTAAACCATCAATAGCAATGCCTGCGTTGGCTTGATAACGACCCGGAGGAAAAATTACTGTAGCCCCACGACCAACAAGGGCATACGCAGAGGCTCCACTACCGCCACCACCCGTAAATGTTACCTCGGTGTTGTAGGCATACCCGCTGCCGCCACCTGTTACCGTAACGCTTTGAACCATCCCGTCTTTGACAACTGCCGTAAATGTGCCGCTGCTACCAACGCTAACACTAACTGTTGGTGCAGAAGTATATCCAGAACCACCGTACACAACAACTATTTCTTTTACATAAGTCCCTGTAGTAGCTGATGGTCGGGCTGCTTCTAATGCGGCAATAATTAGACTTCTTTCGTCAGATGTAGCGTTGTTGCTAACACCATAGTCTAATACATTAATAACCTGTGCAGAACGACTTGCTAAAGAAATAGCTGTTGAACCACCTGTAGCCGTATAGGTTCCCGCTCCAAGTGATGTCTGTCCTGTGCCGCCATTAAGTTGCGGCAAAGCTGTTCCAGAATATGTTATGTCTAATGAGCCAGATGTTGTAATTGGACTATTTGCAATAGAAAATACGCTAGGAACTGTTGCTGCTACACTAGTTACAGTTCCAGTATTACTAGTTTTATTATTAAACGTCGTCCAATCCGTACTTGTTAAATATCCATTAACAGAGGTTGTGGCCGCCGCCATACTAATAGCGGGAGTTGCACCACCGCTAGACACCACAGGGGCTGTGCCAGTGACAGACGTTACCCCACCAGCACTACCATTAGCCGCCGAGGTGAGGCGGCCTTGGGCATCCACCGTAATGTTGGAGTTGGTGTAAGCTCCTGCTGTTACAGCAGTGTTGGCTAGTACTATAGTACCACTTGTAGTGATAGGGCCGCCAGTAAGTCCTGTGCCTGTGGCTACGCTAGTGACAGTGCCTGTTCCAGAGGCTGTAGACGCAATCGTTACCCCACTGCTGCTTCTAGTCACTGTGACGTTAGACCCTGCCAGAATGTTCATCTGGGTGTCTTCCATCATCCTATTCAAACGAATAGCTGTAGCCTCATTGGTTTCCCAATTAGCCTTGTCGTCAGACCAAGTGTATCCTGTTTGTAGGTCAGACATTACTGTTTAGAATTAATGCCTTGGTCGGTGAGTTGGGCGGCAATTTTAACAGTGCGAATCTTGGGGCGGCCAATCGTAGGTTGAAACACAAACTGACCACCATAGCCACGAACATTCCCAATGCGGCCTCTAGCTGAAGCGTCCTCTGATATAGGCAATGTTTCCTCCAGCATATCCGACAGTGATTGTAAGTATTCGCTGCTATCTGGGTTCTGGGTAATAAACGCAATTTCAATATCAGAGACATTGCTGTCAGAGCTTTGGGCTTGTAGCTCAAAGGAATTAAAGCGTTTTCTATCCATTGTGCCGCCTGTATATTGGCGCGTTTTTAATTCAGAATTAATGGGATAACCAGCGGCAGTACCACCAATCGAAAGATTAAGATAATCAGCATCATCCTCTCTGTAATTAAGGATATGGATGCCGCCGTTCTTATTAATAGCGTACAAATCATTTAATCCACCAGCACCCGCTCGGATAAAATTACTAACATTCCATCCGTTCTGCTCAATAATGTCTAATGACTCCCACCCTTGATTAAGGAAGTTATAGATAAATATGGCGTTATTCTCTGTCGATGTATCTAACGGCACAGCAATGTAATAGCGATTGTCGTGATAGGTAGCTACACAATTTGCGATATAGTCTGGGTTAATGCGTTGAATAAGCGGATTGATAGCCTCGCTCATGGGGATAGATGCGCCCCGCAAATTGTATAAATCCTCAAAGTTGATAGAATATACGCCGTTGTCGGACAAGAAGAAGATTTGATTGCCCACTTGCACCACTGTTTTGCGAGCAATACAACCTACTTCACGGGTTACTTCCTGCACTGTTACATCTTTAAGGGGTTGGCTTACGCCGCGAATAAGATGGATAGTGTTGCGATTGAACACTACAACATTATCTTCGGCAAACGGCTGAATAGCAACAACAAAGTCGGCTCCTCCAGAGGCAATGCGGAAGTTGTTCTCAATCTGGTCGTAGGTGTTCTGGTCAAGAATATCGGACGCAATAATCTCATCCGTAATGTTTCTGCTGGTGATGGTAGGGCTGCCGCTGCTGCCAGCCATTGTATAGTAATAGGGCATCCAGAGCCGTCTTTGATGATAGATAGCCCACGGAGGGGCTGGCATATGCGTAAATCCACCGCCTACGCTTTGCGGAGAACCCAACACCACTGTAGCCCCTGTAATATTATCGGCTGTAGCAAAAAACGTAAATGTATTAGCGTTTGCCACCGTTGTAATAAAATACTCTGACAGGTTATTTAGATTGGTTGTGCCACGGTCAATAATCCTAACAGTGTTACCCGCCACCAGCCCATGCGCTGTTTCGCTAATAGTAACAACGCCGTTGGCAATAGCACAATTAGCTGAAGCCGTTAATGTTAATGGCTGGGTGTATGCGCCATTAGATACTAACGTAAAAGCTGGGCTGCCAACAAGTGTTCCTGTAAATTGTAGGGTGGTTAAACCATCACGGAACAAGAAAAGATAATTGAACGCCTGTAATAGATTAACGTCTTTATCTATGGTGATGCCGCCGGGATAGGTGATAGTGTTGGTAGTGGCTCCCGTGCTTACATTCACTGCTTTTACCCCTGTATTGGTGGCAAGCATGATGTATTCATCATTATCAGACGTAGGGTCTGAGAACAGACAGCTACCAAATACAGCATTAACAATCGTGTCTTCTAGTCTTGGTGCGCCAACTACGGCAGTGCCTGTGGCCGTCCCAGAGATGCCTGCAATTGTAATGCTAACAGAGGTGCTGTTCACCACTGTAATGATATAATTCTGCGCTACAAAAGATGGGCTAATTCCTGTTATGCCAGAGACATACGCTAGTGTAGTGGTGGTAAAAGCATGAGCGGTGGCAAACCCAATAGTAATAGTGGTAGACACCCTTGTTACACTATTGCCCGTTTTGTTGGCGTAGGTGTAGAACGGCAACGTCAATGCTGTAGCGTTAGTGGAAAGAGCCGCTCCAAAGTTTTGCACGCCCATGCGCGTCTGCCACGCGCCATCTAAGTCCATACGTCCATTAGTGGACAACGCTACTTCTCCCGCCTTCAATTGGTCGGGACGCAAGCGAGCGTTCATGCGAGCAAATCCCATATCCCCTTCTTCCATAAGAGGTGTGTCTAAGGGGCCATAATTATTAAAACGCGCCATAGACGTATATTACCTTAACAATCCCAAGCTCTACGGCTCCAATAGTTGGCAGATAATTTGTTAGATGTTCCTTTGATGCCGCCAGACCTAGCGCAATAGCTTTTCTTATGAGCAGGAGAAGATTTCTTAATTGTCATATTAGCGTCTCCAAAACGCACAATACGTTCCTTCCCGTTTTGGCAGGCTTTAACGACAGACTTCTTGCCGCCTTGAATATCGCGTCTAGGGCTGTTGCATGGCAAATCCCGTGGATTCATATGCTATGCCTTCTTGCGCTTATAGTCTACGCCTTTAATAATACCCTTATTGCGGCTAGCATAGAACACTGCTTCTCCACGCTTCTTGCCATATTCTTGCATCATGGCAGACTTAATCTTGGAGCCTTTCTTAGTTAAAGGCATTTTAGCAAGCCTTACGAGAAGTTGAATAGCTCATACGGCCACCATTAGCCGTTCCAGCCTCCATAACACGCTTCTTAGCGGATTCGTTCTTTTCATGCTTCATCATCTGCTTCTTGGACTTGTACTTTTCGCCTTTAACGCTCATTTTAGGGGATTTTATTGATTATTGGTAGGGATGTGGCCTTAAAGCGTCAAATGGCTTTAAAACGCACGGAAAGGGTGCTACAAGCGATGTCTGTGGGCTGTTAGTGTGCTAGAGCAGCGTTATTTGGCAGTTCTAGCCAAAGGACGGCTACCAAACCACCACATAACGGCTGTTGAGGTCGTAAATACAAAGTCTGAGATGACGGCTTCTGTGGCAGTTATACCTAGTTTATCGCCAAATATAACACAACTTAGGGTGATTATCATGGCCCAAGTGAGGCCGGGACGGGTGAACGCCCGAAAAGCGTCCACTAACACACGGATGGCTGACACCCATGCTGGGGTGTTGGCAGGAATGGCAATATCCTCATTAGCCTGCTGGGAAGTGTTAAATGCCGCCAGCTCCCCCTCCGTCACCTTAAGCCGCGCCATGCTCTCCATCTTGCGTATCTCAATGTCGGCCTCCATCCCCTTGGCTTTAACATCAGCCCACTTCTGGAAAAGGCTTAGGATGCCGCCGAGTAAGCTGCCCCCTAATGCGCTGCTGATGAAACTAAACATATTAGTCTTGGGCGGCTAGCTCAGGCTTAGGCTTTAAGGCTTCAGCAAGCTGTTCAGCGCATTTGCGGATAAGCTCATGCTGCTCCGCATTTAGCGGGGCAAGACGGGCGGCATTATAGAGATTGTTGAGGGCTTGTTCTGTGGTCATACTCATCCATTACGTTTGATAATCCATGCGGTAGCTGCCGAAATTAGTGCCGCTAAAATTGCGACCTTTCCTTTAAGCTCGTTCTTAAAACTCTCCAGCATCGTCACGCGACCGTTTGTTTTAATGCACTGCTGCAACACTTGCTCCAACACCTTGTCCTGCGCGTCCATGCGCGTCAGGATAGCGGAGAGTTGAGCGTCAATGCTAAGAGGGTCGTAGCTCATTTGCGCTTATTGATTAGGTCAAACAGACTTTTTGCTTTATCCTCCAAAACT
>Ga0214923_10008269_pt1 | contig 11140 bp, 11 predicted proteins | sample LL1510_MetaG_FD_177993 | JGI IMG/M metagenome (GOLD analysis project Ga0214923, IMG submission 177993) | Freshwater microbial communities from Lake Lanier, Atlanta, Georgia, United States - LL-1510 | ecosystem: Environmental > Aquatic > Freshwater > Lake | place: USA: Georgia | collected... | reverse complement strand
GGTTATCCTTACTTTCTAAGCACTACAAGAACACGCTCCGGTGGCTATCATCAAAGCGTAGGCAGTGATGCCGTACTGTTTGAACTAGACGGCAATTTCTATAACCAACGCTATCCCGGACGGGCAGTAGACTATTGGAACAATAGAAATCCCTCACAAGCACATCACAGAAGTCACGAAGCTGAAGATCGTATATTCAGCCGAGAACCTGCTGTACCTGCTGCTATTACTCGAATGGATGTTTATGTCAGCCCAGAAGCTGAACCCGATACTCTAGCTCGTGTTAGAAAAATAGCGTTATTAGCAAAAAAGCGTGGTATACCTGTCAGATTATTCACCGACGCCGATGCTTGGCGTCTAGGCGATGAACGCAAACAAGCCGATGTCAGCATATTACGCGGACAAGAACCCTCTAGACGAAACTATCCCAGTCGCAGGTATCTCAAACGCTGGATCGAACTTATTAGTGTTAATCGGCAGAATCAGCTGAGTAAAGCTGCTGATAGTATTCGTTATGACTTGATGTATACATACGACAAAGCCAGTGCCGCTAAAAGCCTAGACAATGACCTAAGCAACGCTCGTAAACCCGACAGCAGTGATCGCCCAGATGCAGTAAAGATAATCAGGTACATGCAGTCAAATGGCCTGTCCACAGTTCGAGAGTTGGTGGATCACCTTGCCGAAAAATGGAAAGCCATAAGTGCGAATAAGTGAATTCGAGGACCTAGATCCAGCGGTCAAAAGGCCACACCCGCAGCGTGGTAGCTATTATCCCAGCATAGAGACCATTGGCTACGAGAGTATCAAAGATCAGAACCTTGAAGAAAAGGATGAGATGCCACAGGCTTCTCGGCCAGCAGTGCATAAAAAGCAAACCATACCTAGAAATACAACTCAAGATGATCCCATGTATAAACTTTTATACAAGTACACTGGCAGCAACGCTAATGTTTGGAATAATGTTCTACATCGTCATTACAGACAACAACGACACGGTAAAAGTCACTTCGGTAAAATAAACCAGGTCGACCAATACCTACAAAAATTTCCTCTACAACAAAATCTTAAAGTTTATACTGGTATTCCCGAAAGCCCGTCTAGGGTTTGGGAAAAGTATGGTGCTGATGTAAGAAAACCTGTTAGAGTTCATCTTCCTGCTTATACCAGTACAACCACCAATTATACAATTGCTTATATTAATTTCGCCCGAGAAGATCGCATATCTCCTCAAGACCACCCTGCTAGAAACGTTAACTCTGTAAGTTTTCCAGTTTACACGGGTATGCATATATTACATATCACAGTGCCCAAAGGTTATCCGGCATTGAGTCTAGTAGATGTCAGTCGGTATGGTGACGAGGAAGAAGAAATACTACTACCTCGTGGCCTAGACATTGAAATTGATCCGAGACCATATATAAAACCAACGCCGGGCCAACCTGGCATTGTCTGGTTTGCCAAAGTAGTGGGACATAACCCAGTGGTGTTAACATGAGGGCCCGGGAATTTGTCACAGAAAACTTTGCGGATGGCCGAAAGCCTGGTCGTAAGGGACTGGCCAAACGCCTAGGAGTGCCAACCAAGGCCAGTGTTAGCAAACTGAGACAGATAGCCAAGAACAGTACCGGCGAGCGAGCTCGTATGGCGCATTGGTTAGCAAATATGAAGTCTGGGCGTAAATAATAGACTCAGTGGAAATATAGAGCCATGCCCTGGTATATACATCTATATCATATAACCTGGTTAGCAGCAGTGGTGAGTTTGGGATATTTTGTCAGTTGGTGGCTAAGTCTATTGGTATTGGCAGGGATCGTCTGGTACGGATTATTCTATGCCTAATAAATATACAAGACCCTATAGGACAGTGTTATGAAAATTACCGATGTAGTCAGCGAAGCTGCCAGTCTGGCTCAACAGGCAGCTATTGCCCTAGCAATGAAACGTGCAAACAAAAAGCCTAAAAACGAAGATGAAGTTAAAGAACGCTTTCAGCTACCAAAAAAACTGGGAACAAAACGAGATAGGTTCAAAAGTCTTAGGAAAGAATCTAGCATGGAAAAGTCAAAATCTAATCCCAATGGTCCCAAGTTCACAGGTTATTTTAAAAGTAAAGACAGTCCTCCGGTGGGCAAACGCATGGTAGGCGAAGTAAAAAAGGCTTACGGATTGCGGCCTTTAACTGAATCAGAATTACGTAGCGTATTCGGAACCTTTTATCTAGTAGAGGATTTACCACTTGAAAAAGGCATTAGTCAAGTAAAATCCAGTGTGGGGTTTTTTCAAAAAATTAAAAACTTCTTTGCAATTTGGCCGAGAGTACTCGCCGATATGGTCACAGGATGGTTGCGTGAAGGCAAGCAGGGCGGCGAAGCCTTCATGATTTGGTTGCAAAATATTAATTGCAAAGCTGGAAGAATTGAACGGTGTCCTAGTAAAGATCAAATTGACTGGGCACTGAGTCAAAGATCAGATCTTGCTAAAATGGTGGCACATTTTGTATTAATTGGTGTATTGAGTGCAGCAGTAACCAGTGGGTTAGCTCAAGCAGGTGTTGTTGATGCCGTTCAATCTATTCCTTTTGGTACAGACTTCGGAACAATACTTAATAAATTAAATGCAACTATCGCTGATAATGTTGCTCTTGGATTCATAATCAAAAGTTTAGGATTCGTACTTAAAAAATCGATTTGGGAAATGGTTTTACAAGGCGTAGAGGTATTATCGAAATACTTTAATGTAACCACAATTAATAAATCATTACATAGTCTGCACCCCGATAAAGCTGAGGCTCCAAAAGAATCTATCAGGCCCGGTGATCGTGTGCGTACAAACTCAATGAGCCACAGTGGTATCGTTGAAAGTGTCGAATTGTATAGACCATTTAATGGATTAGCTGTATATTTCCGCACAAAAGACAACCAACTCATGCGTACACCTGTTGAAAATGTCATACGTATTCCATTGGACGAAGCCACTGGTATAGAAAGTAATGCAAATTATAGTCCAGTGGGGGAATATAAGAATTATCCTTTGTATGTGATCAATCGCCCATTTAATAACAAATATATAGCAGTAACAGTAATCGGGCGGGAAGAACATAAGGCAGCAGCCTCAACCAAAGAAGCTGCTATGCATGCACTCAAGGACAAAATTGATTTTTTTCTAAACGCACAACAAAAAGTTAGTGCAGATGCTTCCATAGATTTTAATAAAAAATTTGTCACAGATATTTTAGCAAGCCCACGCGAAAAGTTCTATGCCAAAATAGTCAACCTAGAGGGTCAACCCAAATTGGTGTTAGCTGGCACAGACATGTTGACTTTTGGACGCGAATTGGCCCAATTGGGGTTCAAACCCAGTGCTCTCAGGGTAGATCCAGAAAATCCCGATTCTACTCCACTTCCGGGCATCAGCTACACCAAAAACCAAATGTCAGGTCTGGGGTTGATTGCCAATGGTCGATACATCATTGGCTCAATGACCATTGACCCCGATGGCAATAGAATATTTGATCTCAAATATGACAGCACAGCACATACCAGCAGTGACAAAATGAGAATGCCGGTTCCGGCCATTACTGTGGGTACCAGACGATTCCAGACCTAATTCAGTCCAAGCAGAATCATGTTTTTGGTTAACCCGATTGATCCAATAGACAATCTCAGTGTTAGTCAGTCCATAGACAAATCATATCTACAGGATCCTAGAGCCGTTGATTTTTTTGACAAAGATGGCTATGAACTGACCCAGCTTGAGCAACACTACTATCGGGCACAAGGACTGACTGTTAGTCGCTATACTGCCAACCATCCCGGACTGTTTCAACCTTGGATCACGGTCAATCATGAATATCTTAGTATAGATCATAGTTGTGCCATGTACAGATGCGATTTTACAGATGCTGCTCGAGACCAGTTGTTGGAATATCGCAGTCAAAATTCCAGACTGGGATGGCTGTTGACATCAAGACAAAAATGGGGACTGGATCTAGACATAGATTACTGTGATCAAGATATTGCACTTGAAGTAATTCATTTGGAATGGGACAGTTACGATGCAGCAACCGCAGAAGAACAGCGTGTACAAGCGGAACAGCTGGTCTTAAACACAGACTGGATAGATGCTGCCTATAAAATTTGGCATCACAGGGATCAATGGCAAAATCTAGTAGGGTGGTATGCACAAGCTCACTGGAAGGCCAAATATTTTGGTCTAGTTAGGCCCTGGTACTAAATATCTATTCCCGGGCGGCTGCTGCCTTGTAGACCCAACCTCCTCCTCCACCCAGGGTCGGCTAAAGTGAGCACTTATATCTCTTGTGATTAGGCTTAGAATACAGTATAATTAAACTTTTAGTCAAGGAGACTCTATGAGCAGTCGAATGTTTAGCGCTGAACAAAAAGCCAAGCTCACACAAATTATCAATGAAGGTATACAGGTCATGACCGAAATTGATGATCTAAATGCTGGACTCAACGACACTGTCAAGGCAGTGGCTGAAGAACTGGAAATCAAGCCAGCTATACTCAAAAGAGCCATACGTGTCGCTGCCAAAAGTCGGCTAGGCCAAACCAATCGCGACAATCAAGATCTAAACACTATTTTGGAAACAGTTGGTAGAACACTGTGAACGACAGTGTTGTCAGCATATTCCAATGGATCAAAAACGATTATCAGTCCCATCCTGGCAGATTTGCCGTTGAGGTGCTGTCCTGGGCCATTAGCATTGGCTGTGCTGCCACAATGGCTGTGACTGTACCTGATCCGCCATTGATTATATTATATCCTCTATGGATCAGTGGTTGCGCCATGTATGCCTGGGCCAGCTATTCCAGAAAATCTTTTGGTATGTTGGCCAACTACCTGTTGCTGACTACCATCGACAGTGTAGGTCTAATTAGGATATTATTGGTAAAATGAGCTATGTAGATGCGCTGTATAGCAAAGAAAGCAACAGAATTTATGTGGTCGAACGTGTGGCAGGCAAGCGTGTTTATCGTGACTATCCAGCAGAATATAGATTCTATTACGATGATCCTCGAGGCAAATTCAGAACCATCTATGGCACCAGTGTAAGTAGATTCAGCTCTAGAAATCACAAAGAGTTTGTAAAAGAACTCAAAATACATTCAAATCGCAGACTCTGGGAAAGTGATTTCAAGCCGGTCTTTCGTTGTCTAGAAGAAAACTACCTAGGGAAAGACGCCCCACGATTGCACACAGCATTTTTTGATATCGAAGTAGACTTTGATCCCGTGCGTGGTTTTAGTCTGCCCGAAGATCCGTTCAACCCAATTACTGCAATCAGTATCTACCTGGATTGGACAAAACAACTGATCACATTGGTCTTGCCTCCTAAGACCATGACTCAGCAGTCGGCCAAGGAGCTGACCGGTCAGTATGAGCACTGTTTTCTATTTGAGCGCGAGAGAGATCTAATAGAAACATTTTTTGAATTAATCAAAGATGCCGATGTACTGTCAGGGTGGAACTCAGAAGGTTTTGACATACCCTATATGGTCATGCGAACTCAACAAGTTCTAAGTAAAGATGATACCCGAAGATTCTGTCTTTGGGATCAATTTCCTAGACAACGAACCTTTGAACGATTCGGTGCCGAGCACATTACCTTTGACCTAATAGGTCGTGTGCATATGGACTATATGCAACTTTATAGGAAATACACCTACGAAGAGCGACATAGCTACAGTCTAGATGCCATCGGTGAGTATGAACTAGACGAACGCAAGATCCAATATGAAGGTACCTTGGATCAATTGTATAATCGTGATTTCAAGACCTTTGTAGACTACAACCGACAGGATACCATGCTGTTGGCCAGATTAGATCAGAAATTGAGATTCCTTGATTTGGCCAACGAACTGGCGCACGACAATACAGTGCTGTTGCCTACCACAATGGGCGCAGTGGCAATCACAGAGCAGGCCATTATCAATGAAGCTCATAGTCTAGGGCTAGTAGTTCAAAACAGGAGATCCACAGATGGTGACACACAAGCGGCAGGTGCCTATGTTGCTACGCCCAAAAGAGGCATGCACGAATATATTGGAGCGATCGACATCAACAGTCTCTACCCGTCAGCGATCCGCGCTCTTAACATGGCGCCAGAAACCATTGTGGGACAACTCAGACCCACCTACACAGAAAAGTACATAAGTGAAAAAATCTCTGCCGGCAGCAGTTTTGCCGATGCCTGGGAAGGTCTGTTTGGTAGTCTAGAATATACCATGGTCATGAATCAGGAACCTGGGCGAGAAATTGTCATTGATTGGGAAACCGGTGGATCCGACATCATGATGGCTCGCGATATCTATAGATTGATATTTGAAGGTCGGGAACCCTGGATCCTGAGTGCCAATGGTACTATCTTCAAATATGATACCAAGGGCATTGTGCCCGGACTCCTAGAACGTTGGTATGTAGAACGCCAAGAGCTTCAAGCCAAGAAAAAAGCTGCCGACAACGCCGAAGAGCGAGCTTTCTGGGATAAACGTCAATTGGTAAAAAAGATCAATTTAAATTCACTTTACGGTGCAATTTTGAATCCCGGGTGCAGATTCTACGACAAACGTATTGGTCAGAGCACTACTTTGACCGGTCGTGCTATTGCTCGTCACATGGACAGCCATGTGAATGAATGCATTACCGGAGAGTACGATCATGTGGGTTCAGCCATCATCTACGGTGACAGTGTTACCGGTGATACCCGAATTAAAACCGACAGCGGTGAAATCACAATAGCAGCTCTATTTAATCAGTGCATTGATCATTCTATAATTGGAAACAAAGAATACGGCACACAATCAATGGCAAAAGTTGTAGGGTTTAATGCGTTCGAAGATTCGCCAATTATGAGTAATATTTCATATGTTATGCGGCATAAAACTAAAAAGAAAATATATGAATTAGAATTTGAGAATGGTAGAAAGGTAAAAGTTACCGAAGACCATAGCGTTATGGTTGATCGAGATGGGTTTTTAATAGAAGTTCGACCAACCGAAATATTAGATAGTGACTTAATTATTTCACTTATAGGCTAAATGCTATGGTGATAGGAGTATTACCATAATGCTTAAATGTAAAGAATGCGGCTTTGAATCAAAAAGATTACAATGGACTCATTTAAAAAGGTTTGCCAGTGGATATTGAAAGAACTAAATTAAAATCAATTAAATGCTTAGGTGAAGTTAACGACTATGTGTATGATATAAGTATCGAAAATCAAGATCCATTTTATTTTGCCAATGATGTGCTAGTTCATAACACCGATTCTGTTTATTTCTCGGCTTATCCTGCACTTAAAAAAGAAATCGATGCCGGCACCATGGCATGGAATCGAGACATCTGTGTGGCTCTCTACGACAGCATAGCCGAATCGGTCAATACCAGCTTTCCAGGTTTTATGGAACGTGCATTTAATTGTCCCAGAGACATGGGATCTATTATCCGTGGCGGTCGAGAACTGGTAGGCAGCAAAGGTCTTTTTATCAAGAAAAAACGTTATGCAATTTTAATCTACGAACTGGAAGGTACCAGACTTGACCGGGATGGTCGCCCCGGTAAGGTCAAGGCCATGGGCCTAGATCTCAAGCGATCAGACACACCCAAGATTGTGCAGGACTTTTTAAGCGAACTGCTGTTGAAGGTCTTGACTGGTTCAGGTCCAGACTATGTCTATGATCGTATTAGAGAATTCAAACAGCAGTTTCAACAGCGGCCGGCCTGGGAAAAGGGCACACCCAAACGTGTCAACAATCTCACACACTACGGTGAACTAGAAGCCAAAAAGGGTCGTGCAAACATGCCCGGACACGTAAGGGCTGCCCTAAACTGGAACACGCTAAGACGTATGCATAGCGACAACTACAGTATGGCCATTGTAGACGGCATGAAAACCATTGTGTGTAAACTTAAACCCAATCCCTTGGGCTACACCAGTGTGGGCTATCCCACTGATGAAACTCATATACCTGATTGGTTTAAACAACTACCTTTTGATGATGGACTCATGGAAGATACCATTGTGGATCAAAAAGTTGAAAACCTACTAGGTGTATTAGATTGGAACATCGGTGAACATACCAATATAAAAACTACTTTTGACGATTTTTTTAGCATAGAATAATTTTGCCAGAAGATTTGCTAGGTCTAAATATATCTTATATAATTTTACTAAAGGAACAAAATATGAAAGACGCACTACACGATATTGTACAACATACCATTGGAATTGGTATTGATCTTATTAAAGTCACAGGCACCGATCAGACCACAGAAATCAATGCAGCCGCCGAGGACCGTAGTGTGATCCTTGATGTCAAATTCCATCAGGCTATTCCCGAGTTTGTTGGTCTGTTTGGTATGCCAAACCTTAACAAATTAAAAATTATTTTAGATATTCCTGAATATCGAGAAGATGCCAAGTTAAGTATTACCAGACAGAACGATTCTGAAGGAAATTTGGTACCCAGTGGCATTAATTTTGAAAATAAAATTGGTGACTTTAAGAACAACTATCGTTTTATGATAGCCAATATAGTCACAGAAAAACTCAAAACAGTCAAGTTTCGTGGTGTCAGTGCCTGGGATATAGAACTTGATCCGCCAGTGGCCAGTATTCAAAGAATGCGTTTTCAGAGCCAGGCCAATAGCGAAGAAACCACATTTATGGCCAAGACCGCCGGAAACAAATTAGAATTTTATTTTGGCGATCGCAGTAGTCATGCTGGAGATTTTGTATTTTACCAGGGTATCACAGGCAAACTAGACAATGATCGTCTATGGCCTGTGGGCATTTTCCTAACTATTTTAAACTTGCCTGGTGACAAAATGGTCAAATTCAGTGATCAAGGTGTCAGTCAAATCACAGTTGATTCTGGTCTAGCTATCTACAGCTACACGATTCCTGCACTGCAAAAATGATTGTCTATATCATAGACATTTTAGTTGCCCAGAGTACCAGATGCCAGACAACCTAACAGCCAAACAACACGATTACAGTATTTTTTTGCCAGCCATCTCGGGATTCTATGCTACGTTTATAGGCAAACAGCGCAATGAAAATTATGTAGATCCTGCTCGATTCCCCCAGAGACTTGCCAATCTCGAACAACTTAATTGGCTCAGTAGCAGACAAAGCCTGTTTCCCTATCGATGGAGTCTCTATTCGGGCGGGCATGCCAATCTTGATCTAAACAAACTAGATTGGTCAGAAGATATGGTTCGAAATAGAGAGCCTGGTACTTTTATGTTAGGAGATTCCGGAGGATTCCAAATTGCCAAAGGACTGTGGGAAGGTGACTGGCGTGCTGGCAGTGGTTGTGCACGAGCGCAAAACAAAAGAGCCACAGTACTCAAATGGTTGGATACCATTGCCGACTACAGCATGATTTTAGACATCCCAACTTGGGTTATTCATGATCCAAAAGCTGCTCAAGCAGCAGGATTTAGTACCACAGACAAATCACTGGCGCTAGAGCAGGCAGTGGATGCCACCAAGTTCAACAATGAATATTTTATCAAGCATAGACTAGGTGTGTCCAATGGGGGTACTCGTTTTTTAAATGTGCTACAGGGCGACGGGCATCAAAGTGCCGATATCTGGTACGATACCATGAAGCACTATTGTGATCCACAGGTCTGGCCTGGACGTCATTTTGACGGTTGGGCCATGGGCGGACAGAACATGTGCGATGTACACCTGATTTTAAAACGACTAATTGTATTAAAGTATGATAATCTACTACAAGAAGGCATACACGATTGGATGCATTTTTTAGGAACCAGCAAGCTAGAATGGGCAGTGTTGCTGACAGTCCTACAGAGGGCAGTGCGTCGACATGTTAATCCCAACTTTACCATAAGTTTTGATTGTGCCAGTCCGTTTTTGGCCACTGCCAATGGTCAGGTCTATGTGGAAAATGTCTATCCTGAAATGGGCAAATGGAGCTATCGTATGGCGCCCAGCGCCGATGACAAACGATATGCCACAGATTCTAGACCCTGGGCAGATGCAGTGATAGCAGATCAAATACATCAGAACTGGACCAACAGTCCAGTCAGTGATCTGCTGACCATGCGTGATATCTGCTGTTATCGTCCAGGAGATCTAAATAAAAACGGTCGAGAAGGACGTACCAGCTGGGATAGTTTTAGTTATATGCTGCTGATGTCACATAATGTTTGGATGCACATTACTGCGGTTCAAGAAGCCAATCGTAGGTTTGATGCTGGTTGTAGACCTAGAATGATGGAAAATCGCAGTCCCGGTGCAGAACGCTTTGAAGATCTGGTAGAAGCTATTTTTGCAGCACCTACCAAACAAGAATCATTGGATATCATCGACTACTATTCTAAATATTGGAGACAGATCAAGGGCACAAGAGGTTTTACTGGTGAAAGTGCACTCAATGCCCAGACCCAGGCCCAAAAACATTTTGAAATATCTGGTTCATTGGCTGTTGAAAAACCCAAAAAAATACAGGCCAAACCAGATATATCGCACACCCTATTTGAGGAGGTCTAGATGAATCGACCAGGCTTTGACGATAGTAAATTTTTTGTAGGTACTGAGGTAGAACATAGTCCCTGTTATGGTCAAACGACTCTATTTGTAGTGGGACTAGCTGATATTCAAGACATCGAAACTCAGGCACAGGCTCACAACTGTACACACATCTACTTTGGTGCCAATCATAGTTTTCCGCAGGGCATCGACAATGATCATGAAGTTTGGTCGGCCTGGGGATCAATGATCAAGGCAACACTAAGAGCACGATACTGGTGTAGCCTAGATCTAGATGTCAGTGGTATTAAGGGTCTACATGAATCTGGATTGACCGAATTTACCAGATTTGTTCCTATGATTTCGGTCAAAATGCCCTATGTACAACTACTAGGATATAATGCTACAATTAAAATTGACGACACAGACTTTGACCACAGCAATCCCGGAGTATGGTGTCATAGGTTACATCGACTATTAGATCCCGATTGTTTCACATCGTTTTCAGAATACAGCAATGACCAAGAGGTTTAAGCATGTTAAAAATTAAGAAAATCAAAACATCACTAGTTGGTATGAAAATCGATGCCACTGATGCCGAGCGTGGAAATA
>Ga0214923_10008266_pt1 | contig 11144 bp, 16 predicted proteins | sample LL1510_MetaG_FD_177993 | JGI IMG/M metagenome (GOLD analysis project Ga0214923, IMG submission 177993) | Freshwater microbial communities from Lake Lanier, Atlanta, Georgia, United States - LL-1510 | ecosystem: Environmental > Aquatic > Freshwater > Lake | place: USA: Georgia | collected... | reverse complement strand
TTGGAACATCACCAAAATTATTTGGACACGATGCTCACGATAACTTCACAGCCAAAATTGACGAAAATATTAAACTACCTGATAGTTACTTATTTGATTTTAGTTTTAATGGTGTATTCCACGAATGTCCTTTAATGGACTTTAATATCTTTGATATGGATTCAATAATTTATTCGGTAAATAATCAACAATAATGGAAAAAATATTCTTTCAGAGTTCATTACCTAGAAGTGGTTCCACACTTCTTCAAAATATAATGGGACAAAATCCGGATTTTTACGTTACACCAACGTCAGGTGTATTAGAATTAGTTTATGCTTCAAGAGCAAATTTTACATCATCACCTGAGTTTAAAGCACAAGATTCTGATTTAATGAAAAAAGGTTTTGCGTCTTTTTGTAAAGGTGGTGTTGAAGGTTATTTTAACACAATTACAGATAAAAAATATGTAATGGATAAATCTAGAGGTTGGGGTATTCATTATGGATTCTTAAATTCATTTTATCCTGAACCAAAAATTATTTGTATGGTAAGAGATTTAAGGTCAATATATTCTTCAATGGAAAAGAACTTTAGGAAAAATCAACATATGGATTCAGGTATTGTAGATCACGCACAAATGCAAGGAACAACAACTGAAAAAAGAATTGATATTTGGACACAGGGACAACCTGTTGGTTTAGCGGTTGAGAGATTATATCAAATATTTAAAGAGGGTATAAATAAAAAAATGTTATTTGTTAAGTTTGAAGATTTATGTAGACAACCTGATGTTGAGATGAAAAGAATATATTCATATTTAGATGTTCCATATTACCAACACGATTTTAATAATATTCAACAAATAACTCAAGAAGATGATACTGTTTATGGGATATATGGTGATCACGTAATAAAACCTAAATTAGAACCATTAAAGAATGATTATAAAGAAGTTTTAGGTGTAAACGCATCTAATTGGATAAGACAAAACTTTAGTTGGTTTTACGATGAGTTTAAATATATTTAAGAAATAACCCACAATAAAACGTGGGTTTTTTTATTATGTAACTATTTATTGTGTAAATAAAATAACTTTTTAATAAAAACTATATATTTATTCATATGGGTGTAGGACAAAGAGTAGTTGTACCATCGACAAGTGCCGATTTTAACAACTATATATACGAACAAATAATTGTAGGTGGATATGGTCCTGGTGGAACTAACACTGGTTATACGGTTACATTTAATGGTGTATCAATGCTATTATCTAGTGGGATGAACTTTGATATGGACGTTAAGTCCGTTGAGGTTGGTAATCCAAACGTATTTTTAGCGGGATATTTAATAACATTTGATTTCCCTGTTTATTTGGGAAATAGTTGGTCAACCGATTATCAGGGTAGGCCTATAATACAATCAAACGCAGGTGGAGTTTTCGCTCAAAGTGGAAATACACAATACGCATATTATAAATAAAATTAAACATAAAAAATATATGGACTCAATCAGAGCAGTAGGTAGTGAATTACTACAAGGACAAGAAAAACACAATAGATTAATTGAATTAATGGGTATTAAGAAAACCGTTAATGAATCTAAAAAATCGGTGAATAATGAAGATTATATTATTCACGCAGCAGATGGTAAATCGTATGGTATTTTCAGAGAAAACAAAAATTTCTTTGTAAAATATTCTAATAAACATACTGAAGATGTTAACGAATTTGAATACATCGGTGGGTTAGTTAGAAAAACTAAAGAATTACACGAATCATATTCAGAAGCATTTAAAAGATTAAATGTAATGATTAGTGATATTAATCAGAAATATGGGGTTAAAAATGCTAAGTCGTTATTTGAAGCAGACAAACAATATATGTTACAACCTGAAGCACCGACTTCTGAAGCACCTTCATCAACACCAACAACAGATGTTGGAGTTCCTGCACCATCACCAGACGCTTCATCGACACAACCACCAATGAACGGTGAAGTTGATGAAAACGATCCGGTTAAATTAATTCAAAGTTTAACAGGTAAATTAGGTCAATCTCTTAGAGATAATATGCAAAACGAAGAGGTTGTTAATAACGAAATGATTAAATATGTATTGAATTCAGTTATATCAGCGGTTGATTTAAATAAATTAACCCCTGAAGATAAAGAAACCTTAAATAATAAAATATTGGGTAATGAAGAACAACCTGCAACACCTGAAGGTGCTCCAACTGAAACTCCAGCACCCGAAGGAACTCCAGCACCCGAAGGAACTCCAGCACCAGCAACAGGTGGTGAAGATCCATTCGCAGGTTTAGATCAAGCAGCGGCACAAGCGGGAACTCAAACAGAAGGTTTAGTTGATTTAGCCGTTACATATGAACAAGAATTAGGAATCAATAATTTATTATTTTTTTGTGAGAATAAAAATATTAAATTAAAGAAATATAAAGTTGATAATGATAACATTATTTTTGAATCGGTAAAAGGTAAAAGATTTGTTGTAAAACCTAATGGTACTTCATTATTGATGACTGAAAATAATGAATATAAAAAATTGTTAGTCTAATATAAAAAATGTATCTTTGTTATATTAATAAATTAGGACCTAATTTTAGGGGTGAATTAATATATGAGTTCATTTTTACAAACGATATAGATAACGTAAATGGGGATGATTGGGATAGATTACCGGCAAGTGGTTATCCGAATCTTCCCTATTCTGATTTTATGTCAGATGTAATGTTATTGAAAACAAATAGTTTAGATTTAGAATTGGCTAAAAATAATGATTTTTTCACATATAATGATTGTAAAGATGGTATAATTGCAATAGGATGGGAAGAATCATACGTTACGGACAGAATGATATTTAAGTTTGGTGATGATTTAGAAACGGTTAAAGGTAAATTATATAGTAAAGATTATTATTTAGAAAAAATAAATTGATAAATTAAAATAAAAAAATATATTTGTAGTATGAATATTATTAAAAAATCGGATTTGATGGAATTTGTTTCAAATAAGAAACAAATGCTATTAAGTAAGAAAATGGAATCAGCCGCTGAACCTGCTGTTGCTCCACCAAAAACTAAACCCGGAACAAAACCTGGAACAAAACCAACACCATCAACACCTAAATACCCAAAACCTGCGGTATCTCCAAAACCAAAGATGGCTGAACCTGCTGTTGCTCCACCAAAAATAAAACCCGGAACAAAACCAGCACCATCAACACCTAAATATCCAAAACCTGCGGTAACTCCAAAACCAAAGGCTAAAGTTTCTAATATAGGTGAAGAAATGAAAATGTCTAAAAAAGTAAAAATTAACAAAAAATATCCAAAAAAATTTGTTAAAGAACATATTAATTCGTATTTTCGTGTCGATGTTGTAAATGAAACAATAGGTAATGACTATTCAGTTGAATTACAATTAGTTGGTGAAAAGTCTGAATTAGTTAAGTGTTTAAAAAACCTTAAAGAGGGTAATGTAATAAACTAATGTCATTTATTATGTCAAATGAGTAACAAAATATTTAAGAAAAAAGAAGTTTTAAAATTAATAAAAGAAGATATGATTCCATACGGAGAAAATCCAAACAGAATAAATCCCTCTATTGAGAGGAGATTGTCTAACAGACAAAACCCATTAGGTGCTAACCCAGCCTTTCCTGAAGGAACACCTCAAAGTAATTTTGAGGAAATAATGGCATCTGAACAGTTTAAAAACTCTATTGAGAAAATCAAAACATATGCGGGTAGAAAAAATGTTCGTGTTGTAGATGGTAGAGGAGTTATTCAACCAATGGCGTTAATTCAACTACAAATGTCATTAGTTCGTGATATGATTCGTAAAGAAAGAAATCATAAACCACAATTGGAGAAATTAGCCATTAGATTATTAAAACAAGATTTTAATATTCCTGGTGAATTACAAACTAAAGTTGAGGATGGTAGAACTATTTATTACGATGGGACATTACAATATGACGTATCTTTAACTTTACCAGTTAATTTGGATGATGCTCAAACTGAAATGGAAATGCAAATGCAACAAGAACCTGAAGAGGTTATTGAAAATATTGAAGAATTGGATTTAGAAGTAGCTAAAAGAAGATTCTTAAATGCGATGATGGCAGGTGCGGCATTTAAAGGACAATATATGTTTCATATGGCTGAAGATGAAATCAATGCAATTGATGAGGATTTAATTACGGAATATGGGTTATTAATGGCAATTACAGAATGGGCTTATTTTATGATACCACCTGAAGCAGCTGCAGCGGCAGCGTCATCAGATGAACAATCCGCTGGTTCTGAAAGAGTTGATTTTACAACTGAACCCCCTACATTAATTTGTAGAGCGAAATCATTCCCAATTCTTTGTCACGAAATTGTTAAATCGTACATGGAATATATGTCAGCTTGGGGATTACCTCAATCAGATGAAGAAAATGCTGAAGCTAAAGCAAAATATATCCTAAATAAGGCTGACTTCTTGGAGGCCGAAAATTGGGACTTAATGTTAGGACCTAATTTTTGGGGTAGATTTTTAGACGCTATTGATGAAAACGAATTGGATATAAAATCACAATTATACATAAAAATCACTAAAATGCCACCAAGAGAGTTCAATACTTTTATGAAAGAAATATTGAAAAAATCACAAAGGGGTAAACAAATGATGGTTGATTTGGCTAATGATATTAAAGACGCTATAACCAAAGAAGATTATGAAACCGCAATGGGTTCATATGAAGAACCTGAAGATGATATTGATTTAGATGATATTGACATATCGGACTTATTTAAATAATTAAAAACCCCTTAATGGGGTTTTTTTATTTTATAGGGGTTTAATTTACTATAATAAAAAACCTGAAATTCCAACTAGAACTTCAGGTTTATATAATGATAATTATTTCTTGGGATAACATTCAATTTCATCGTTTTCGGTAAATACTTTAAGTAAGTCACAACATTTATGTTTAACGAATTCTTGGATATCCCCTCCGAATGGATTTTGTGGTTCGTGGTAAAATAGAACCGTATCTACCGACATAAAAGATTTTTTATCTTTTTCCATACCAGAACTTCTTAAATCTAAATCAACAATCCATTTTCTATCATCAAAGAAAGAATTTTTAAGTGTGTGATTTAGTGATTGTTTATAATCTTTTGTTAGTTTTTTGATAAGATTTTCGTAATTCTCATAATCTTCAAGAGGTTTAATCCAAGTTGACATTTGTAAGTAGATTGATATTGGATTTTTAATATTAACAGTCCCATAACTCACTTTAAATCTTTCATCTAATGGTAGATTTAATTTTTTCCCAGTTTTAATCATATTTTAATTTTATAATTCATTTATTTTATTAAGTAATAAAACAATAAGTATTTTCCATTAAAATAACAAATTTTATTTTCCCTTATATTTATATGTATGACAAAATACATTGATTATTCTAAATTGAGGGTCTTAAAAGAAAATGAAGAGGGTTTTGGTATCATTATAGACAATACAGGATATATTGATCCCAAGATTGAACGTAACTCTAGACTAGTAGAATCATACTCAATTGAACAAGAAAAAGATATTATATTATACGCAATTCTTCAAAAATATGATACAGAAAATAAAAATGGTAGAATATACCCTGAGAAGGTATTAAAAGCTAACGTAGAAAAATATCAAAAAGTTATTGATCAACATAGAGCAATATCAGAATTAAATCATCCAGAAACATCAATTATTGATTTAGAAAGAGTTTCACATGAGATAATGGAAACTTGGTGGGAAGGAAAAGAATTGTGGGGTAAATTAAAGATTCTTACTTCACCCGGATTTAAAAAATATGGTTATGTTGGTAATTACGCACCTGACATCGCAGCAAATCTTTTATTACACGGAATTACAATCGGTATTTCATCAAGAGGTATTGGTTCATTAAAAAAAGAAGGTAATAAAAATATGGTTCAATCGGATTTTGAGTTAATTTGTTTTGATTTGGTTTCACAACCATCAACACCTGGAGCTTATTTATTCGCTGATCAATCATTAAGTAAAGTTTATACAGAAAGTATTAATAAGAATACAGTTATTTCTGAAGATGTAATAAAATCAATTGATAATTTTTTAATATAATGACAGTAAAGGGTAAAGGGGGTTCTAAAACCTCATCAGGAACAAAAATTAAATTAAATTCTAAAAAGAGTGGTAGTGGTGTTCATGCTAAATCAAAAACATCTAGTAATAAAAACTCAAAAAACTATAAAAAGCCTTATAATTCACAAGGTAAATAATATGAAAAAAATTATAACATTAACTGAAAGCCAATTAATCAATTTAATTAATAAATGGGTTTCTAATCACATAATAAATGAGGGTGGACGTAAAAAATTTGTTAGTAAACCTACAAAATATTATTTGGATAAGATAATATTTAAAAACATTGATAAAATCACCGGTGAAAATTGTTTCACGTTTGCTGTTTCTAATTGGGATGAAGGCGAAAGACCCGGATTTTCGGGTATGGTAAACTATTACAAATATGATGTTTTTGAGACATACCGAAAAGGTTTATTAAATACTACTGGTGATATAATTGCGGTAGGTGATATATATTCCTCAAGTAGTGAGGCTGATGTTATTTCACGTTATGATGATGTTATAAAAACATGGATGGATCAAAATATAACACCAGAAATAATTAAAAAATTTATTGCTGATAATGGTTATAAAACAAAAACAGATTTTTTAAATGACGCAAATAATAATTTACCATCAAGTACTCATACAATTTATACTCAAGCCGAAAAAAGTGGTATTTTAGATAAAATTTTTAATGAAAAACCTGATTTAAAAAAACAAACAAAAAATGTTAAAAAAAGTATTCCACAACAAAAAGTTGGTGGAGATTCTTCTTATTTTAAATCAACTAACCCAAATTATGATTTTAAATATAATATCACTGGGGGTTCAAATAAAAAATCGGGGTAGTAATTTCTTATGAAAAAAATTATAACATTAAATGAAAGTCAATTAATCAATTTAATTAATAAATGGGTTTCTAATCATATAATAAATGAGGGTAGAAAAAAAATTCATGAAGATGGGTTAAATCATTTATATAAAATAACTTTTGGTGATGGATCAACATATTATAGTCAATCTAAACTACCAACAATCGAAAGATTTAAAAATTTTATTAAATTAACATATCAAAACAAAAATAATGGGGAAATAAGTGAAAAATTAAACCAATCATCCGGTTTTGATGTGGATTTAATTTTAAAATCAAAAAATCAGATTGAAATTTCTAACGCTAAAAAATCTTACATTAAAAAAGATATAAATTCAATTAATCTTAGGAAAAGCGGTTTTAAAAATAGTTCAAAAATAGATACTATCAAAGTTGAAAAACAATATACAATAACAGATAAAGATAATAATATTTATATTAGTTCTATTTTAGTAAATAAAGATCCTAATATAAAAAGTAGAGTTACTACTAAAAATAGTTTAAATGTTAATGGTAATACATATTATAAAGTTAATAACCCCAATAAAATTAACCTTGTTGGTGTCAAATCAGCATCTTTAATAAAACCTAAAAAGGTTGAAGATGACTCAGAAGGTGTTACATTAACATCACAACAATTAAGTGATTATTTACGATCATTAAGAAAAGAACCAGATATTATTGATATTGAATCACCGGATGAATTAATTTCAAATGAACCATCAATTAAAAAATTAAAAGACGCTAAAAAATATAAATATGGTGTAAACCCTAATATGTCAGCTGAAAAAATATTAGATTGGGTTATATTAAAAGGATATGAAACAATAGATGATATGAAAAATGATGTTAGTGGTGGTGGTAAATATATATACAATAATATGGAACGTGAAAAAAGAAAACAAATTACCGATTTATTAGGGAAACGTACCAAAGAAAAAAGGACAAACAAAACTAAAAAAAATATAGTAAAGAGTAGGGATCGTTATAATTATTATTCAACACCAACAAACCCTAATATTAATCTTAAATATAGTGTAGAGGAATCTGTACGTAAAATATTAAAAACAATAATATGAAAAAAATTAAAATAACAGAATCGGATTTAACAAGAATAATCCAAAGAATCATTAAAGAAGATGATTCTGAAAGATATACAAATTATATGTTCTTCTCTAACTTAGAACAAATAAAACGTCAATGTGAAAAACTATTATCATTGGATAAAAGTATGATTGATAATACCATTCAAAACGGACACGATTGGGCTGACGATCATATATCAGAGGCTAAAAACAATATGGATCAAGTATTTGATTTCTTTATGGGTAAAGCAGATGAAGGTTCAATGGAAATGGATGAGTGGATAATGAGAACACCAAACGATGAATCATTAGATGAAGATGATGATATGTGTTAATAATTACGAATTAAAAAATAAAATATTATGAAAATTATTATCACAGAAGAACAACTTAAAAAAATTAAATCTGATGACTTTGAAGAATTCGCATCTAAAAGATTTGGTGGGGCTGAAAAAATAGCTAATAACGCTAAAGAAAAAGGTGGTTTTTCTATGTTGACATATCACCATTTTATAGTTAAATTACCATATTATAAAAAAGCATCTGAAGGTAAGTTTGATTTAGAAAAATCTAAAACTGAATTAAAAGAACATTTAGATAAATTATGTGGTTTAAGTGAAGATGTAAATATCGGACAAGTGGAATTCCAAAAACTAGTTGGATTAATAGAAGTATTAGGTGAATTAATTATTAAACATAAAAAATAATGAAAACTATTTTATTAACTGAAGATGAATTAATTTACTTAATTGAGAAATGGACAAAGAATTATAAAAAATCTATTAATTGTTCAAATCCAAAAGGTTTCTCCCAAAAAGCACATTGTGCTGGAAGGAAGAAAAGACAACATCATCAATCCACTAAATCTAAATCACCTTTTAAATAAAATAATTAAAAACCCAAATATTTCCTATTCGGGTTTTTTTATTTATAGTTAAACTACAAATGTTAAATATTATGGAAGAAAAAGATTTTTATTACTTTAAGTGTGTTACAACGATGTTAATACCTGACGAAAACTCAGGTAAAGTTAAGAAAAAAAATGAAGAATTTATTGTAAAAGCAGTAAGTCCAACTGATGTAGAAACCCAAATGGTTCAATTTATGGATGGAACAGTTTATGATTGGAGTATTCAAAGTGTAACTAAAACTAAGGTTGAATCCATCATACAAGATGGAAAAGCAATCTAAAAAACTAAAAACCCTGTAAAATCAGGGTTTTTTTATGTTCCTTTATTAAAATATCGACCCTCACAATGAGGGTTTTTTTATGTCCCATAAAAAATATTTAAGTTAAAATGATGATTTACCTAAAAACCTACTATTTATAAAGTAACGAATAAAATCATTTTATAAAAACATGAAAAAAACAAATTCAATTATTGAAGAAGCTCTAATAGAAGCAAGTCAATTAGAGGAAGCGGTTAAAGAAGTAGGAAAGGAAGTTCTAGCGTCAGCTATGAAGCAAGAGATCGAAGATCTTATTAAAGGTTCTTTAACTGAAGAAGAAGAGGTTGAATCACCTGAAATGGATTCTATGGGTATGGAAACACCTGAAATGCCGGAAGTCCCTGAAATGCCAGAAATGGATGATGAAAATCCTGAAATGGATGATGAAGAAGGGGATGAGGAAGTTATGGATATGACACAAGCATCAGATACCGATGTAATCAAAGTATTTAAAGCTATGGGTCCAGAAGATTCTATTGAAGTTACTAAAACAGACAACGGAGTTCGTCTTAAAGATGGGGATAAAGAATATATCCTACAAATGGAAGGCGTTGAAGAAATGACTGATGAAGAACTTGATGAATATTTGGATGAAGCTGCGTTTGAGGATTTCGATGATTTAGAAATTGAAATGGATGACGATGACGATGAAGTTCTTTACGATATCGAAATGGATGATGATGAAGATGTTTACCCTGTAGCTGATGGAATGATGGATGAAGATGAGGAATTCGAAAGTTGGATGAGAGAAATGATGGACGAAGATAATGAAGAACTTGATGAATATGGTGACGAACACCCTATGTCTACAAAAGATGCTTTAGAAAAAGAAGAAGTTATGTATGAAATTGAACTTTCTGAAGAAGAAGAAGTTATCGATGAAGATGAGGACGAAGATGAAGATGATGAGGACTTAGAAGAAGCTGCTAGAACATATGGTTTTGGTTCAAAAGACGGTTCTAGAGGTTTAAGAAAAGCAATCACACCTAACAGAAACTATTCTTATAAGAATGGATTTAAAGTTGAATCTTTAAGTAGAAAACTTTCATTGGTTGAATCTGAATTAGAAAGTTATAAAGCTAAAAATGTAGAATACAAAAAAGCTTTATCAACATTAAAAGAAAAGATGAATGAAATGGCTGTTTATTACACCAATTTATCATACACTAACAAATTGTTCACAGAACACACAACAACAAAAAAAGAAAAATTGGACATTCTTAAAAGATTTGATAACGTAAAAAATATCAATGAATCAAAGAGTTTATTCGGAAGTATCACAGATGAATTATCAAATAAGAAATCTATTTCTAACTTAGGTGATTTATCAGAAAGTGTAGACAGAAGTTTAAATTCTAGTTCATCTAAATTAACTGAATCAGTAGTTTATGAAGATCCAAAAATAAAACAAATAAAAGAATTGATGGCTAAATTAAGTCCATCAAGAAAATAATAAATAAAATAAAACAAATAAACAAATAACAACTATGAGTAGTTTTTTATTAAAATCTGGTGAAGTAGGAAACATCGGATTAAAACAAATGAAACTTGTAAGAGAACAAACTATCGAAAAATGGGATAGAATGGGTTTTCTTGAAGGTTTAGATGGTCACACTAAAGATAATGTGGCTCAATTATTCGAAAATCAAGCATCGTTTTTAATTAACGAAGCAACTGCAACAGATGCAGCAGGTTCTTTCGAAACAGTAGTATTCCCTATCATTAGAAGGGTATTCTCAAAATTATTAGCTAACGAAATCGTTTCAGTTCAAGCTTTGAACATGCCGATTGGTAGAATTTTCTTCTTCGTTCCTAAAATTTCT
>Ga0214923_10008264_pt1 | contig 11145 bp, 12 predicted proteins | sample LL1510_MetaG_FD_177993 | JGI IMG/M metagenome (GOLD analysis project Ga0214923, IMG submission 177993) | Freshwater microbial communities from Lake Lanier, Atlanta, Georgia, United States - LL-1510 | ecosystem: Environmental > Aquatic > Freshwater > Lake | place: USA: Georgia | collected... | reverse complement strand
TACATTTCGACGACAAACTGGACAATGATTGTTCCGTTGAAACCATCGCAATAATCCAGGGCGTTTGAAAATATGCCCACAAACACGAATTCGCAATACTTGTTCGCCGATTTGAAAATCTTCTAAACATATAGGACAACGGTCCGCAACCGTGTCTGCCGCATTTGCGGCATTTTCATTATATACATTTGACATAGATGCGTCGTACACAATTCGTTCTACTGCGTTCTCGATTTGTTCATGTGTTAAATTGGTTGATTCTTCATTTTCTCTAACAAGTGGTTGTATAAAATAGGCAAATGAAGTCGTTGATAATGGTGGTGTAGGATTTGGAATTTGCGTTGTCGAACGCGGAATTTGTGGAGCAGGTTGATTCGGCGCACTATCTGGAAATGCGAAAGATTGATTCGGTTGACTATTCGTCGGAATTGTCCTAAATTCTCGCAATAACTGAATAACATCTCGCATATTTTGCTGATATAGACGCATACTTGCATAGTAATCTTGCATGAATTCGTTGATTAATAAATATATGCGATGTTCTGATACATCTTCACGAGTTCTCGAGTCATTATAATATCGTTGATGGTTGTTATTATTTGCAAATCCGGTACGGGGATTGTTCATATATTGATTTAAATAATCAGACATTGCACTTTCAATATCTCGAAACCAGTCTTGATTTTCCATAATGATATAGAGATTAGATATTATATTTATATACAAAAAATATTTTTATATCATTATGGATTTATCTAACTATCACGGAAAAGGACTTACTGGATTGGCTAATTTAGGAAATACGTGTTTTTTGAATTCTTGTATTCAAGTTCTCAGCCATACATATGAACTCCACGAAGTTTTAAATTCAGACAAATATAAAAAACATATAAAACCGAACATCACCGATTCTATTATTTTGATTGAATGGAATGATTTGCGAAATATCATGTGGAAAGACAACGCTGTCATATCGCCGAATAAATTTGTTGCAAATGTGCAATATGTAGCATCTAAAAAAAATCGTGATTTATTTACTGGATGGGCACAGAACGATATGCCCGAATTCTTGTTGTTATTAATTGAATGCATGCATAATAGTATATCACGAGGCATGATTATGAATATAAGAGGTGTTTCACAAAATTCGACGGACAAATTAGCATTAGCATGTTATGGAATGTTGAAAACCGTCTATGAAAAGGAATATTCCGAAATAATGGATTTGTTCTATGGGATTTATGTTTCGCAGATTGTTTCTCTAAATAACCAGGTCCATAGTGTCAAGCCTGAAAGTTTTTTCATCCTGGATTTACCAATTCCGAAACATTTATCGAAAATATCTTTGTATGATTGTTTTGATTGTTTTACACATTCTGAACTAATAACTGGTGACAATGCATGGTACAATGAAATCACGAGAACAAAAGAATCCGTGACAAAATCAATCACGTTCTGGAATTTTCCTAAAATATTAGTGATTACACTGCAACGATTTTCGGCAGATGGTCAAGATAAAATTAATGATTTGATTGATTTCCCTTTAGAGAATTTAGACTTATCAAAATATGTAACTGGGTATAATCCGAATCAATATATGTATGACTTATATGGGGTGTGTAATCACATCGGAGGGGTCATGGGAGGTCATTATACTGCATTTGTCAAAAACTCGGAGAATCAATGGATTCATTATAATGATACATCCGTTTCTCCTGTTTCCCAAATAGTAACTCCCATGGCCTATTGTTTATTTTATCGTAAAAAAAATAACAGTAAATAATATATGGCAACCGATTCATCTACAAATCCGAATTTGATAAATATATTATTTAATCATTCAACCATATTTATGATATTATGGTTTTTAGGAATCTATATTGTGTCTTATGTATTATTTGGCGTTTTAATGAAAACGGACGATTCTAATTCTATGGTTCATCGAATGATTGACCTTCTTATTTTCGGCGTTTTAATGGTATATGTATTGCTTGCATTTTACAGTGTTTCGCAAGAAAAATCAAGTGATACATGGAACACTTTCAAGACAAACATGGAAAGTGTATTTAGTAATCCATATACGGTAGTTCACGCGGGAGTATTCATAATAATATTTCATGTTCTTTTGTTTTTATTTAAAATACCATTGACCGGAGCGTCTTCGCCTTATTTTATACCAATTTTCATGGGAGGCGCATGGATAGTCTTGATTATATCCCTTATTGTTTTATTTTTCAACAAAGTTTTGAATATTTCTATATTCAACAGTGATTTCTGGAATGATTTAACAAAAAGTCAACCAGCAGTTGAAGTTGATATAACTGGTAACATTGTATTATCTAGAAATATTGTAACGAAACTTGATGCAAAGTATGATGTGTATTCACCGACAGACGAGGTATTTAACATTTCCAATAATTTATACACATATGATGATGCAAAAGCAGTTTGCACAGCATATGGCGCAAGATTAGCTACATACGACGAAGTCGAAGAAGCTTATAACAAAGGAGGTGAGTGGTGCAACTATGGATGGTCTCATGACCAGCTTGCATTGTTTCCTACCCAAAAGCTGACATGGTTCAAATTACAAAAAAATCCTGAACATAAAAATGATTGCGGACGACCAGGTGTAAACGGTGGTTATATGGAAAATCCATATATTCGATTCGGTGTCAATTGTTATGGAAAAAAACCTGCACCTACTGACAAAGATAAACAAGAAATGGAAGCCAATAAGGAAATCAACGTTCCTAAAACACCCGAGGAATTATTATTAGATAAAAAAGTAGAATTCTGGAAAGAAAATGCTGATAAATTATTGAATATCAATTCGTTCAATTATAATCAATGGTCTGAATATTAGGTAGATCACAATGATCGATCGTTTAGATAATTATTTTTTTTTGATTTTTTTTAGAAATGTTCGTTGGATGGTTGTGCATTTTCTTGCGTGTTTCTCTTTTGGCTCGAATATATTGAGAACATTTATCAACAAGCACATCAAACATATCATCGTCCATTGTGTTATAGTAGGTATTTTCGAATTGATTGTTGTAATCTTGCGTTATCACGGGCGATGTTTCTCGAATGACTATTACTCCAATGGGTACCGATAAATGGGCAAAAGGATTTCCTCCATCCATACAAAGCCCGCCTTTCAATCCATTTTCACAATGTTCGTATACATACTTGTGTTTCGGTGCGACGATTTCCATTTATATAATATTGATATTTTATTTATGCGTGGTTTTTTCGTATTTCATGGGTGATTTTGATTTCGCGATTTTGTTTCAGATATTCCATGATGAATTCTACGCTCTCTTTTTCCGTTATAATCTTGGCTAAACATTCTTCGACATACCCAAACGTAAGTGGGGAATACTCTTTTTTCTCGAAAATTTTGAGTTCACCATCGGTGATTTTGATTTTGTTATGGGCGAGGCCATGCGTTTGCATATATTGACATATGGATTCGGCGGTTGTATTTTTCGATTCACGGATTTGTTTTGCTTTGTCTGTGACTAATTTGAGTTGTTGTTCATACAAAAGCCACTTTTGCACGTTTTCTACAAAGGTTTTTTTGTCATTTTGAACAGTGAGTTCAGTGCCACTACTCATCCGCACTATCGTTGATAAATATATATATTAATACTATGTATTTATCATATTTTTACCGATATGTCCGACTATTTATTTGCGGTATCTTCGAGACATACGAGAACTTTTGCGAAGCTTCATTGATTTGTGTTTTTTTGAAGACGATGATTTTTTTCCGATTCTTTGATTTAGATATAATAAGATGGCAGGTACAGCAATGTTCTCTAAAATACCAGAGCCACCAGTCATAGCAATAGCTTGGTTCATGTCTTTGTTGGAAAGTTTATCTTTGTTAAGTAAATTAGCAAGATCTTGTAATTGTTGCATAAACCCTCCGTCTTGTGAGTTTTGTTGTTGATGTTGCATTTCTTGCATTTTTTGATTTAATAGTTCTTGTAATTCTCTGCGAGCACCACCTTTCATGGTGGCAGTTGCCCCACAAGAAGAGGGGTTTACTGCAATTGTATTATCAGTAGCAGATACTGCATGTTGTTGGTTAGCATCGCCGTAAGCTTTTAAAGCCCAATCGGCAGCACCTTCACCTCCACTCATTTGTTGTTGTTGTTGTTTCTTTGGCATGTTATATATAATACTATAACATATTTATTCAAAATGTATCACCTTTTTATTCATCGCTAAAAGTTTCAACAACAAAAATAAATTGGCTAAAACAATGAAAATGAAAAAAATATGATAAAAACACAATAGCCATAAATAAACATAAATTTCATTGTAAATAATGTTGACGACTGGCTTGATTGTCTCTTTGATATCACGCTTAATATCCTCACTTTTGAAAAATTCGATGCAGGATTCACGAATATTTTTCATATCTATTATATTTTATAAAAAAAATGAAAAATATAAACATAAATGCGGTTGATTTTGATGACAAAAATGTGATTACTCTATAATATGGATAATATACATGAACCAAACCCCACGTTCTCATTTGACAAATTAGTATTAACAAAACCGATCTCTGTATCGGGTGGTAATTATTTCATAAAATTCAAAATGAATGATTATCCTCTTTATATACAATCGCCTAAATGTACAACAAAACAAGGTATCATAAAAGCCGGAAAACGATTTTTCACCGATTTGATGTTCAACAACGAAAACGAAGAATTCATACAATGGATGGAGAACCTAGAAAACTATAGTCAAAAATATATTTACGAGCACCGCACCGAATGGTTTGAAACCGAGTTAGAAATACATGATATCGAAAATTCATTCGCACCCTTGCTAAAACTTTACAAATCCGGGAAATATTATTTAGCACGCGCAAATATTCCAGGTGTTTTAGGAAAATGTACGTTGAAAATATACGACGAACAAGAAAATGAAGTCGACGCCGAAACCATTTCGAATAACGAAAACATAATTACTATTTTAGAAATACAAGGCATCAAGTGTTCCGCTAGGAGTTTTCAAATTGAAATGGAAATCAAACAGATGCTCGTGTTAAAACCTGAAAAAATATTTGAAAAATGTTTGTTAACAAAAGGAATAAAACCTATAACACAACATGTAGAAACATTTAGCAATAATGATTTAGACGAAAAAGAGAACTTTCATTCTGAAGAAGAAATTGCTTGCGAAACAGAGACGGTAAATGACACTGATAGTTCTATGCCAGATGAATCCATTGAAAACACTACTCCATTGATGTACCCTCCAGAAGCCCCAGAAGCCCCAGAAGCCCCCGAAGAATTCCAGGGAGAATCGGAAGTATTTAGTAATAATATTCCAGAATCATTTGAACCAGTGGAAATAGATTTTAATTTAGACGATTTAAAAACCGACGATACCATTCAACTAAAGAACAGAAATGACGTTTATTATAAAATGTATAGAGAAGCAAAGAAAAAAGCGAAGATGGCAAAAGATTTAGCATTATCATCTTATTTAGAAGCAAAACGAATCAAAAATACCTATATGTTGGAAGATATTTCGGATAGCGATAGTGATTTAGAAGAATCGGAGCAATAAGGTTATCCCCCCTTATTTATTTAGCACATTTTCGAAATGAGTAAAAACAAAAACTTGAAAATAATTTTATCCACGCTAATTATATAAAGTTATGTCCAAACTTAGTAAAATTGCAAGTGGTATGCTTAAATTCTTTACCTTTGATAAAATAATAATTGCCGTTATTATACTCCTTGTCGCATATGTTCTATATTCATATGCCGGTTCTAAAAAATTTTCACTAGATGGTATGGCCGATGGAAGTCAACCAACTGTTAAGACCACCTCCGCTCAATATTTAGTTTCTCCACCACCAGCTGCCGGTGCATCACCATCCGCAGCCCCTGCTGGATATTCAGCTCAACCAGTTGCACAACCAAGTGATTTATTACCACAAGATCAAAACAAAGAATGGAGTGCTCTTAACCCAGTTTCCATGAATCAAGGTGGTATGGTTGACCTATTACAAGCTGGTTACCATATCGGTTTAGATACCATTGGACAAACTTTACGTAATGCTAATCTTCAATTACGTTCTGACCCAATTATTCCAAAATCCGACGTAGGACCATGGAACCAATCTACTATTGAAGCTGATTTAGGCAGAGTTCCTCTTGAAATCGGCGTCGGTTGTCCATAAATTCACATAGACATATAAAAACTATCCCTGTATTATATATTTGTATAATACATTGCATGATAAAGACATACACATTTCCAAATGGATTTAGGCTTGTGTATGAAAAACCGTCCTCTAATTTGAAAAATAGTGCCATACAAGTATTTTGCAAATTAGGTTCCATATATGAACGCGATGGTATACGAGGAGCTTCTCATTTCATCGAGCACATGTGTTTCAAGGGAACGAATAAAATTCCGGAAGCAAAAACCATTGCCGAAAATTATGACAAAATCGGCGCGTATTTCAATGCTAGCACATACAAACAATACACAGTATATATTGTAAAGTGCAATAACAATTATGTTGAGAACAGCATCGCGATTTTATCGGATATGATGATGAATTCCATATTCAAACAAAGTGAATTCACAAAAGAGAAAAAAGTAGTGGAAGAAGAATCCATACGATTGGAGAACGACTATTTTTCGATTATCGGTGATGCTATGGAAAAATTGCTCTATACAGGGTCATCCTTCGAGCATTCCATTGATGAATTATCCTATCACACAAAAGACACACTGAAATACAACGACGTGGTTGAATTATACAACACGTTTTATCGCCCTAACAACATGGTAATAAGTATCGTATCGAATATACCTTTTTCGCATTTTGTCAAGTTTTTACAAACAACCTATTTTATGAAAAAACCCACAGTAAAATGTTCTCCAGATCATGCATGGAAATATCAAGCCTATTATAACGTGCGAGAACAATCTTCACCTAAATATTCGCTTATAAAAAAACTCGGAGCAAAAACCACGCATGTTATGATTGGTTTCAAAACATGTGACCAGTTTTCGAAAGATAAATACATACTCAATGTTCTCAACAATATCATCGGTGGATACATGAGCTCTCGCATGTTCTCTACATTGCGCGAAAAACATGGATTGACGTATAGGTCTGGTTCGCACACGACATACTATGATTCTGCTGGACAAATTGTTTTTTTCGCAGAAACGGACCCCAACAAATTATTGAAGAATGGAGAACATGCCGGTGTTTTGCCATTAATAATACATATAATACGTGATTTATGTACCCATGGAGTAACATCACATGAAGTCGCCAATGCGAAAATGAATTTAGAAGGGAGTATGTCACTAGCGTTAGAAAATTCGAATTCGCCCTGTGAATACAATGGTATCAAGATGTTATTATATTGCAATGATGAAAAATCGATAGTGCCTTCGGCGGATATCTACAAAACCTATTATAAGGCGATAACACGCTCCGATGTCAACGGTGTGATAAAAAAATATTTCACATTGTCGCAGATGTCTGTATGCATTTTAGGTGAAAGTGTTCCATCCGTTCGACAAATAAAAAAGATTTGCGAAGTGTTTTGAGAACCTACCTATCAATCAAAAACTCGAAAAAAATTTGCAAATAACATAAAAAAAACACAATCCTGCAAATTCTAAAATAGCATGGAACGGAAAATTCGGAAACATTTCTAACATGTTCTTACAATTCATTTTTTCATTGTAAAATAATAACATTATGACTATGCCTAATGATAAAATAATTAACATATATTGTTTTTTGTTTTGGGGTATGTATTTATAATAAAACATAAAAATAGAGAAAAATATGAATAGAGATGATGAAAAATAAAATATAAATGATAAAAACATAAAAGAATATATATCAAACAAAAGAAGACCGATTAACACAGCAATAAACCAAGGCGATGGCGCTTGTCCAGTATAATTATAAAAAAACAATAAATAAAAAAAATTAATTACATAAGCTAAAGAATGTATCATATTAAGTTGCATATAATTAGGTAAATGGATTGTATGAGAAAATGTATGCAGACATTCGAAAGCAAGTAAACCAGAAATAAGAACAAATGCATATATATTTTTTACTTTACATAGGAAATAGACAATAACACAAATACTTATTGCATTGACAACAACTGAATATGGCTGTGCAATACCAGTTTTGTTCGGTGCTTCGCACGTTGAAAAGGGAAATATGAAATCATTGTCTTTGATGGTCTCGGTTTCCATAATATATATATGGATTTATAATTATTATTCACTTTCTAGATATCAATATTTCAAAATACTATCTATAACAATAATTTGTTCACACATAATAAAAAAATGGAACGCAATATGATATTTATACCATTCATCGTTTTTCAATTCAAATAATTTTCCCGATAAATAATAATAATATAATAACAAAACTAACACACTGTAACCAGTTACTAAATATTGTGGGGTTCTAACATACAAAACACCTTTTGATACAAAAATAACAAAAACAACCTTTGACGCGACCAAATCCAGATTTCTCCTCCAGGAATAAGTCGCTCTTCTCCAATAATTTGCAGATACCACTGACGTAAACCCTAGCAATGCACTATAAAAATACAGTTGGTTCATACATGCATAACCCGCTGGAATCATAAAAAAGAATGATGATGCAACCAACCATTTACTATATTCCCATGTTGCTATGTATTTTTCATTTGTTGGATTCATGATTATTACCATAATCAATTATAACACATTTTTTTTAAATATTTTTCTGTTTGTCAAATGTTTTTGAATATTCATATACGAACATTAACTTTAGAAAAAAATAAAAGTATATAGTAGAATGAAGAAATTAGATATACTGACATACTTGATCATCGGCGTTTTTATAGGGGTTTGCATTTATATTTATCTCTCGAAATTAGAAGGTTTCGGGTTTGACTTGAAATGTATTATATCTAAAGTCGACGGAAATGAATATTGCGTAAGAGAACGTGAAAAAGTAGACGATGCGGCTGATTTGTTAGCAATCGTTACCGAAAAATGCAAACAACTGGTTGAATATGTAAAAGAAAAATACCCCGACAGGGACTTCACAAAAAGATTAGTAGACGGATTTAATCCTAAAAAAGTGATGGAAACCCTCCCCACTAGTAAATATACTGCATATAGTGAAAATAAGGGCGAAAAAATAGCATTTTGTCTTAATCGAAAAAAAACGGAGAACGACAATTTAATCGACGAACATACCCTGACATTTGTTGCTATACATGAACTATCGCACGTAGGTACAAAATCAATCGGTCATAAAAACGATTTCTGGGAAAATTTCAAATTTTTATTAGAATGTGCGAAAGAATCCGGAATTCACAATCCAGCTGATTACAAAATGAAACCAAAAGACTATTGTGGCATGACTATCAATGATAACCCTTATTATGATATGTAAGGACGCACCAACCCACCAACCAACCATATGATTTTGAATACTGATACAAAATCATATATCTTCGCCTGTCTAAAGTAAATAAAAACCTATGCAAAAATATATACACGCATGGAAGAAACAAATGACCTATATAGTCCATACAAAATAGATTGTTTCGATGCCTATGGTAAAATAAAACGTAGATATGTTTTTGTGGGTGGATATGAAAATCAAAACTTTAGCGATGATGAATCCATTGAAACGATATTCGTCCAACAACAAATTCACCCAGACGATTCCATACGAGTAATAAAAAATAAAATCATTCATGCAATCGGTGAGAACAACGTGTCTTACAACGAATTATACATGTATGTCACCGTGGAAAAACAAATCAACATTCTTGAATTGTATCAACGATACACGCAAAAAGACCGCATCGAATTTACGCGAGAACATGTCATACAATTATTGAAAAACATGAATTACGATGATTCCACATTAGAATCGATTCGTACAAACGAGAAAACCCACTATTTTTATGCCGATTTGATTGAATACATCGACCCCGATAAAAACATGCTAAATATTCCCTTCGGGAGAACATTTGCAAAACAATATGAACCCCTGTTTTCGGCAAATCCGTATGATTATACACCAGGCGTTTTTACACCATCGCCGAAAAACCCCCTCATTGTTTCCGACAATTTATTATTGCTAAATTATGGAAACCCCCTTGATAATACTATTTATCTTTGCTTTGCAGAAGATGTTCTCGAACATGCCATTCAAAACAATCAAAACGAATCAACTATTACACAAACCTATTTTCCTTTGTTGATGGAAGACGATGAAATCAATTCGAAAGCCCTGTTGTTTGAAAAAAAACAGCAAGTTATCAATCGCTCGAAATCACGCATCAAACCCGATGCATTTGTTTTATACAAAGCCATTGATTTTTTCTACGATGTTTTCAGAAAACGGAAAAGTGATTTAGCCTATTCTGAGCGCGGGATTGTCTATTATTCGGTTTTGCTTCGAAATAACATACAAGCGAAATTACCGCTAGAAATCATTTTCAAAAATATCCATGCCACAAAAACAGTACCTTTCATCAAATACAATCCAGGGCAAATGCGTGAAAATGTTTACCGTTTGTATTCTGAAAAAATATCGAGAAATGGAAAGAAAATCCCGTTTTTATCGGAAACTACAATCATGCAATTGTCCAGAAAAATAGGCAGGAAAAATCAGATATCCATGTATACCGAAAGCGAGACCATAGTCGATTTCGAATCGAATGGAAACATTCGAGTTTATGGTGAATTGAAAAAACCGATATTGCCCAGTGAAATAAGTGATTTAATATTTGCATCTGTGAATCCGATTATCGAGAACATCAACGATTTTTTGAATAAATCTGGGTATCACATACAATCTTTTCGTGATATACATGACAGTGACCACGTAGAGGTATTAGATATGAAATACGTTGCATCCATGGTAGTTGATAATGAAGTCGCGCTGCAAAAATACATCAAATGTTTATATGGCATTTTCACTATTTATGATGCAAAAATAGTGAACCCTGCTAGACTTGCATACAAACGTGTGCAAAATTTCGAAGAAATGGACGCGCAAACCATTTACATAAAACAAATATACAAAGCCACCGAGGATGT
>Ga0214923_10008263_pt1 | contig 11146 bp, 7 predicted proteins | sample LL1510_MetaG_FD_177993 | JGI IMG/M metagenome (GOLD analysis project Ga0214923, IMG submission 177993) | Freshwater microbial communities from Lake Lanier, Atlanta, Georgia, United States - LL-1510 | ecosystem: Environmental > Aquatic > Freshwater > Lake | place: USA: Georgia | collected 2015-10-15 | reverse complement strand
ATTTTTTTTATCATAATATTCAAAATTAATTTTTTTTTTATTTTCAATAAAATGATCTAATACATCAAAAATAATATAGAATTTATTTATACATGAAGTTTCATTATTTTCTTTTAATTGATTCCATTTATCTAATGTTATTGGACATATATATATAAATATATTAGGTTCTGTACTAGTTTCAAAATTATTTTTATATTCTAAAGTAAAATCATATTGTTCATCATCTTCTTCATAATCACCATTACCGTATTTAATATATTTATAACAATATTCTATATATGATTTTATACATTTATATGTGTCTAATTCACCATCAGTATCTATGAAATTACCATAAAAATTATTTAATTTTTCATTTTTAGTATTAAATTCATATGATAAATAAATGTATATTTTCATATATTGAAAAATATAAATATAATACGCCTGTAGATATAACATACGATGGTAAATATGCGTGAGTAGAAATTTAATGTCATTATTAAATTTATATCCAAACATTTCATATCTATCAAAATGTACATTACTTTCAAAATGTTCTTCATCTACAGAATAGATTATATAACGTGTTATATTTTTAGGGTTTAATATATTTGAATTTGAAATTGAAAAAAAAACACTATAATTATCATATTGAATAGAAGAATCGTATAATTTATAATCAATTTTAGGTATCTCATTAAAGTTTTCAAATATTAAAGTATTTTTCGTATTATCATTTTTATCTTTCATATAAACTTTATTTTTGTTTTCATCAAATTGAAAATAATACGTTTTAGAATAATCTATAAATATTTTATCAGGGTCTTCATCATGATTAATTATATAATATATATATTCTCTATGTGGTACATTATATTCTTCTTCTTCTTTTTCTTCTTTTTTTATATATTCTGTTTTTTGATATAAATAGTCTAAATTCAGATAATATAATATTTTATTACAAATCACATTATTATTACTAGCATTTATTACTAAATATCGAACATTCGGTTTTTCATTATCCTGTATCACAATTTCTTCATCATTTAAATCCTCAATACTAAAAACTTTGGGATGTTCATTTTCCGGCGGACTTAATACATCACATTTATGTAAATTATTATAAGATAATTCAGCGTCTACAGGTATCCAGTCTTGTTCTGGTATATTTTTAATTATTTTCTCTACTAAAAGATTATATTTAAATTTTTTTTTGCTAGAATCTGATTTAAATACTTGTATTTTTTTATTATTAATATATGTCCACATACCTGTGGGAAAAACTGGAAAATAATTTGTTATTACATCACTGGGGGAAAAATTATTAATAACAGTAGTCATAATTATATTAACACCAAATATTCTTGGAGTACCATCATCTGTTTTACTAGGGTTTGAATCTAAATTAAATCCATAATTACTAGAACATAAAAGTTTTCCTTCTGTATATGTTTTTGTATTAGTATTGTAATATAATACATCTTTTGTATTATTTTCAGGATTATCTTTATGTGTATATTTATATTTGTATATTTGTTTTAAAACTTCAGGTACTTCTGGTACTTTTGCCATTATATTATATATCTTAAACACATATAATAAATTACGTTAAATTAATATACATATTTTTATTTTTGATATATAAATTATAAAACAAATTTTTGTTTATATCTTCATATTTTTTTTTATTTTTAATATATAAATTGTAAAAATACCCCCCTTCTAATGTATTTGTTTTCATATATTCTTGTATTTTTTGAAAAAAATCTTTAACAATATCATCAGTATTTTGTTTAGTAACAGAATACTTTACCGAATAACTTTCGTATTTGAATATATTATGTATCAACATTTGGTAACAATGTGCTAATAATAATTTATTAGATTGTATAATATCATCAGTTAATGATGTTATAGGTTCTGGTAAAACAGTTATATTTAAAAACGGTTTTTGAAAATATATCTTATCGGGAGTCTTTAATTTAAGTAGACCATTTATAGAATCTTTTAATACTGTATCTTTATTATCATTATTAACGACACCAATAAATATATTAAAATCATATATATTATTCCATTTATTAGCATCATCACTAAAATATATATTTAAAATATTATCAGGAGTATTGTCTTCCAGCGTATCTTCATAATTATATGATGCATTATATTTCGGAAAAAAAGTTTCTAACGTGTTATCGATATACAATTTTATTTTATCAAATATGTTATCTCCATAATATTTTTCTATATTATCCTTATATTTTATAATATCATTTGATAAAATTATGTTATCTATTTTGTTGGTTGATATAATATATTCTAGGTCTAGCATCCTTGCATGAATATGATCAAATAAACATTTTACATATTCTATAACATTTTTTTTTACAGATATATCTATAAATTCATATAAATATAACATTTCCACAGGTTTCTTATCCAGAAAAAAATATTCATCGTTCTTTTTGAATGTTTTGTTTCTATCATATAATTTTTTATTATCTCTTTTTATTGTTATACATCCTACAGGATTAAAAATAATACTAAAATTAGTTGAAATAGCTTTTTCAGAAAAATTTTCATAGTTCACATCAGTTATAATTATATCTTTTTCGTTTAATGTATTTTCATTATAGCGCACTAAAATTTTTTTATCATCATCTCCATCATTGCAAATTGTGTTTTCTAATTTTTCTATAAAATATTTAATATAATTATTTAATAAATCACATATATTTTGATTGTATTCTTGTATTATTGATTCTTGTATATTGTTATTAAAATATACTTCTTTGTGTGTTTTATCTTTGTATAGCCTATAGTATATAATATCATAACTTACACAATAATTACGTATATAACAAAATGAATAAAATATATGTAATAATAAATTGTGAAATTGTATTTTTTTATTATCTTCAAAATGTTTTAATAAAACTCTTATATTAGATATATTAGATTGTATATAAGGTTTATCAATTATTTTCAAATATCTTATATTACTTATAATTGTTATATATTTATCAACTTCATCACCTTCATCACCTTCATCACCTTCATCACCTTCATCACCTTCATCACCTTCATCACCTTCATCATCTTCATCACCTTCATCACCTTCATCACCTTCTTTTTTATCACTTGGAATTACAGCAGCTGTTTCTGAAATTACAGCACCTGTATATGAATTAACAACAATTTTTTTTCTTTGACCTGTAGATGAATTAACAACAGTTTTTTTTTCTTGACCTTCATAACCTTCATCACCTTCATCTTTTCCTTGAACTATATATATATAATATTTATCACCTTTTTTAATAACATCATTGTATTTATATTCAAATTTATCATCGAAATCAGGAAAAACATTTACTTTTAATATATTATGCGTTTTTGATATGTTTTCGTTCTTATTAATATCTAATTTAGTTTTAATCTCATATATGTAAGTACCATCCTTTTTTATTATATAATAATAACCTTTTTCCAATGTTTGTTTTACATCTTTTTTTTGAAACGGTTTTATTTCGCTCCATTTATTTGGATCCAATCCTGTCTCTGTAGCCATATATACATATAATATACAAACAATATTTTATTATTTACAAATATTATATATATGTATAAATATGCAATAACATTTCTATGTATGTTAAAAGAACATTATGTTGTAGGAGCATGTATAAGTGCTTATATACATAAATGTTTTATTAACAAAATAAATAATAATTCATCAAATAAACAAATAGATTTGATATTAATGTGTGATAAAAATATTTACAAAAAATATGGAAAACTACTTAAAAAATTCTATGATAAAGTTGATGTAATAGATTTATTACATTTTGAACTAAATAATGATTATAAATTTGTTAAAGAAAAGTATGCTTCATGGGTAAAATATGCAACAAACAAATGGTATTGTCTAAAATATGAAGAATACGATAAAATATTATTTTTAGATGTTGATATGATACCTGCAAAAAAAGAGTTTTATGATATATTTGATTTAGAAACACCTGCAATATATAGAACACGTTTTTTCCACAAATAATATACGAAAAATCTGAATTAATTGATTTGAAAATATTAGATAAATTATCTTATGATGAATATTTAGAAGTTGCGTCAAAATTTGATAGTTCAATTGGTTCATTAGACGGAGGAATTGTATTATTAAAACCATCAAAAAAACTATATCAAGAATATAAACAATTTTCTTTTGACTTATTTTCTGAAAAAGGAATATTTGGATATATGGGAAGTTTTCCAGATGAAACAAGTTTATTTTATTTTTTATCAGTTTATAAGAATTTTCCTATATATAACATTCCAAATAAATATAGCATTATCCCATGGTTAGAACCGGATACTATTTATACAAATGATGATATTAAAAATGCATTATTATATAATTTTAATAGTTTTTATAAACCATGGTTAAAAGGCTATTCAATTCAATGGAAAGAAGAAAAGTTATGGTCATATATTTACAAGAGTATGAATTTAAATAATATTATGATAAAATTATACAAAAAATCTGTAAAAGAACATTATTTAGATACATTTATGAAATTAGATACTTCTAAACAAAAAAAGAGATATAATTTGGAAGTTATTGATAATGTCAGTGAAGATAATATTGATGATATACCTAATATAATAGAAAATGATTTTGGTAAAATAAATATGGATGAATTAAATAAATGTTGTAAAAAACATTCTAAACAAAGTCGTAGTATGGATAGAGCCAAAGAACGCTTTACGGAAAGCTTTACGGAAGGCTTTACGGAAAGCTTTACGGAAGGCTTTACGGAAAGCTTTACGGAAGGCTTTACGGAAAGTGATAAAGTAAGTTCTATCGATTTTCCTTATAGAAATCAAATATATACAGATGAAGATAAAATAAAAACATTTAAAAATCTTTTAACAAATAAATTGGAGTATAGACAAGAAACAACTGTTCCCCAAAGAAACATTAATTTAATAGAACCATTCTTTTTGTATAAAGGTGAATACTATTATTTAACTTACAAAAACAGTGATTATTTTAGTACATACATATTGAGTGATATGTTTAATGATGATTGTAGGTCTAAATGTGCATTCGGTAAAAATATAACACCATTAGAATATTTTGAAAAGAACGAACCCAGATTAAGAACAATGGTTTCACAAAAAGTTAAAAATAACAATGTCAGAACATTTAAAACGGAATTAAGAGAAGCAATATATAATGAAACAACAGAATGTTCTATACACAATCCATCTATAATTAAATATTTTATTGAAAAATACAAAGCCAAAAAAATATTAGATTTTTCATCAGGATGGGGAGACAGATTATTAGGTGCAATGGCATCTGATATTGATTTATATGTTGGTGTTGATCCTAATCCATGTTTACATCCTAACTATAAGAATATGATATCACTTTTAACACCATATATTCCTAATGTTTTAGCAACTTATGAATTAATTCAAGATAAATTTGAAACGGCAACTATAAATTACAATGATTTTGATTTAGTTTATACATCTCCTCCATATTATGACTATGAAAAATACACTTCTGTAGAAGGACAAAGTCATTTGAGTTATAAATTAGAAGATGAATGGTATACTAATTTTTTACAAGTATCAGTTAAAAAAGCAATTAATTTGTTAAAATATGATGGTCATATGGTTCTTTATATATCACAAGAAAGAGGAAAAACATATATGGAAAAGTTTTTACAATGGATAATAACCCTACCAGATATATATTATTTAGGATGTATCAATTATGCAGATAGTAAATTAAGATCACCGCATCCTATATTCATATATAAAAAATCAAAAAAAGTTCCTCATATTTTATATAACCCTAAACCTGATATTAAAATAATAAATGATTATAATGTTATTCTTGATAACAAAATAGTTGGTGGAACTAAAGTTCGTGCCGGTTTATCAATTATTAGAAAAATTCTTAAAAATAATAAAATAAAACAGTTAATATATTTAGGTGCAGCGAACGGTTATGCACCTGTTGCAATATCATATTGTTTATACTTGTTAAAAAGAAATGATATTAAATTAATAATAGTTGCACAAAAAATAGCTAATTCTGAAATAAATAAATTACATGAATTAACTAATTTTTATCATCCTAATACAGAATTTGTTTTAAAAGAAGGTACTATGAAAGATTTGTATTCAATTGCAGACTCATATAATTTAGAGTCAGATTATATTATACCATTTGGGTTTAACTTTAAAGAATACAAGAAAATATTATACAAAAAATTATACAAACATTTAAATAAATATGTTGATGTTATTAAAAGAATGTGGATAATTGTTGGTTCTGGAACAATTCTATATGTATTACAAAAAATTTTAACAAAAACACATTTTTTAGGAGTACAGGTTGGTAGAGATTTAAAAGATGATGAAATATATGATAAAACAAGATTAGAATTATTCAAGAGTTCTTTAAAAATGTATACACCTTATGAAAATGATGTTCCATATAATACTGTTTCATCATATGATGCAAAAGTATGGGAATATATTGATAAACAAGGTTTGAAAGAGGATTATGTATGGAATGTTGCAGGTATTCATCAACATATATAAAAATATATAAAATACAAATATATATTATATGGAAAATAATTTATCAATATGTATAATTACACATAATAGTAATGGATTATTAAATGATATGAAAGTATATAAAAAAATATTTAAAAAAAATGGTTATGCAGTTACAACAATGATAGGTGATGATATTAATGTTGATAAAAAATATGATAAAGTACTTTATTTAGAAAGAATACATAATGCTAATAACGCTTCCGAACAAATATTTACACCTAATTATGAACTATTTAATGATATAGTAAATTTAAAAAAGATTGATACAGTATTGTGTAAAACACAAATATGTTATGAATATTTTAATTATTTGAAAGAAGAACATAAAATGAAATATAAAACAATATATACAAAATTTACAACATATATACCAAAAGAAATAAGAAAAATGGAAATTAATAAAGACCCTAATTTATTTGTTTTACTTGCAGGTTCATCACCTTATAAAAATGTAGCACATTTAATATATAATTGGTTATATAATGATTGTTATTTGCAATATAATCCAGATTTAAAATTAGTAATAACTTGTAGAACAGTATGTTATAATACAATGGTCAAAATATTTAATAAATATTTTCAAAAAAAAATACCTGAAAAATTTAAACACAATAAATATTTAATTGAATACAAAAATATAAAATTTTACAATAAATTAATTAGTGATAAAGAATATAATAATTTATTAGTTAATGCGTCAGTTGCAATATGTATTTCTTCAAAAGAAGGATATGGACATTATATTAATGAAGCCAGATATTTCAATACATATGTAATAACATTTGATTATCCACCAATGAATGAATTAATTAATGATAAAATAGGTGTATTAGTAAAAGGATATGACAAAGTAGAACATGAACTAGATTTTACAAAATATAAAATATATAATGTTTATCCTAAAGATGAAGAATTAAAAAAAGGTATTATTAAATGTATAAAAAATAATATTACAATAAAGTCAAGAAAATATTTTATACGAGATAAAAAATATTTGTATAAAACAATTACAGATTATTTACAGTTTTAATTGCATACATAATATATGACTAAATTTTTGAGCAACTTCATCTAGGATAAAAGGAGATACAAATTTTTCAAGTTTTTTTAAAGATGATAATTCTTCTACACCAAAAATATTCATGATATTTGAGTTTATAAGTATTTTTAGTTCTTGAAACATCATAACGTCTTGAATAGATGTACATTTCGAACCTATTAACTTTACTAATTTACTGTTTTTAATTGGTTGTAAACTACTCACATTCGTGCCATATATTTTTAGTTCCCTCAAGTTTTTAAGTTCTGGTAATTCTTCAACCATTGTAAAATCAATTTCTAATGTCAATAAAAACTTGCTGGCAATAAAATTTAAATCTTGAATACTTGTTCTTGTACCAAGAAATTTACATAAATTTTTCATTTTTGTTCCATTACTAACTATTTTACAATGTCTATTATAAGAGATATCCATTAAAAACAAATTTCGAAAAAAATTTATATTGATATTTTGTAGTAGGTTTTTGTATGCTGACAAATATAATAGTTCATTCAAGGGACAATCTAATGAACTTAATAAATTATTGTCACATATTAATATCTTAAGTTGTGTATTGTTACATAATGGACTTATGTCAGTGACTTTATTATCACTAAAAATAAAAATTTTTAAATTTCTCATATTTCTTACAAAAGAGATTGTTTCTATATTACAATTATTTATAATTAATGTATGCAATGACGTTAATTGTGATATTTCATCCAAAATTTCTTCTGTCAAATTAATACTCTCAATAATAAGAATTTGTAGCTTATTATAACGTCTGATACCTTTTAGATTGATAGAAGTTCTATATATTGCGAGTACTAATAACTTCGGTAAATAAAAACGTTCAAGTGAAACAGTATTCTTAAAAGTACAGGAATTTAATTGTAGAATATATAGTTTATTTAATACTACACTATGTTTGCTTAAATGAACTTCCGAATTATCTATACGTAGATTTAATATACACTGTACCATTGGATTATCCAATATTTCTGTATAAAAAGGTGTGTTTTTTACTACAAAATAACGGATTCTAAATTTAAAATAGATTTGTTCATCTTGTTTTGTTGACCTCGTTCTTTTAGGAACAATATATTTGATTGTTCTATAATCCTGTGATGTAACAGCATATGGTATTCCATGTATAAAATATATCAGTGTGTTTAAGAGATATTCTTCATTAAAAATATATCTAAATAAATTATAAAATGATATAATGTCGTCATAGATAGTTTTTGAAAACTCTGTACCACTATTGATTAACAGTGGATTAATTAAATCAACCGGATAGTTTAAAAATTGTGGTTGTAATTTTTGTAATTGTATGGGTGTATTAATTAATTGCTTAAGTACGTAGAACAATAGATCGCAAGGATGCAATATTTGTTGAGGCACTTGATTAATTACACTCATGATTTTGCTAGTTGCTAGATGCTTGATGCTAGATGCTAGTGCTTGTATTTTACTATTTATTATTATTCAATATATACATATTAAATTTTCAATTTTTAATGAAAATTCATACTTTCTAAAATATTTTTATTTTCTTGATAATTTAACATATTATCTGATATACATAAACTTTTTAATGTTTTTATATTTTGTAATCCATCTAATGAAATTATATTATTTTTATAACAATCTAATTGTTTCAAATTACTTAGATGTTTTAATGTATTGATAGAAGTTATATCATTGTTATTACATATTAGTATTTTTAATGTATTCAAATAACATATTTCAACTAATGATGTTATAACATTAAATGAACAATCAATTATTTCTAAATCTGTAAATTCTAAATGTTCTAACGATTTTATTTGATTATGTGAACATTTTAATGCTTGTAAATTATTACAATTTTGTAAACCTTTTAATGAAGTTATTTTATTATTATTACAATCCAGATACATTAAATTAGTATTAGTTTCTAATATTTCTATATTATGTATATTATTATTAGAACAATTAATTTTTGTCATATTATTTTTATTTAATTCTTTTAAATGATTATTACTACAATCTAATTCTTTAATATTCGGTGGTAGATTTATTAATGTTTGTATATAATTATTATTACAAAAAAACACTTTCAGATTATTTAATTCTTCAATACCATCTAATTCACTTATAAAATTATCATCACATATAAAAGTTTCAATCATAGGAGAATATTTAATATTGTATATATTTTGTATATAATTAGAAGTACAATCTAATTTTTTTAAATTAGGTAATATACTTGTAAAATGTTTAATATAGTTATTTGAACATATCAATGTTTGAAGTGTATTTGGAATTTTTTGAATAGAACCAATACTACAATTATTACATTCTAATGTTGTTAAATTTGTACATAATTCTAATGAACTTATATCATGAATAACATTAAAAGAACAATCTAAATGTGTTAAATTAATTAAATCTTTACAGAAATCAATATTAGATATATTATTGTTATGAATATTTAAAATTTGTAAATTTTTAATATTTTTAACAGGTAAAATATCGTTATATGATAGATTTAATGTTGAACAATTTAGATATGTTAATTTATCAAATAAATATATATCACTTATAGTATTCAAATTTATATAATTATATATTTCTAAACTTGTTATTTTTAACATATTACATTTATTATATGTTATACTATTTCGTGTATGAAATGTTTTTCTTTTGTAATTAACTTTATATTTGTACATATTTGTAAAACATTCAGTATGTATTTCTCTAGGACAAGAACATATAAAATTTATATGTGTACCATTATAAAAATAATATAATATATTTGCTAAATTAATTTCATCAAATAATGTATTAAATGTTTCTATAAAATTATAGTATTCTTGAATAAATGACATTTATAAAAGTATATAACGTTATCCTTTTATAAAAAAATGAAAAATCATATATATTGTATTATCGAATAGTAATAACAAATAATAATTTCAACAAAAAAAAATTTCAACAATGGATACCACATTAATTCAACAGAAAAAAAATTCAACCACATTAATTCAACATAAAAAAATAGAATTTGATGAAGAATTAGATCCGATATTTTTAGAAAAACATTTGTTAATATTTTTATACGAATTGTATGGTTTTACTATTTCTGTTAAAATTCTAGGAAAACCATTAGAATATATATCTGTAGGATTATACTCAAATGGAGGTGATATAAAAAAAGAACTATCAAAAATAACAGGCACTGAATGTACATATCTAAATAATCGTAACACATTATGTTCTTTACAACCAGTTGAAACACTACATGACTTAAATATATTTGGTAGAATGCATTTAGGAGGTCTTCAATATAGAGGTAATGTAATACATTATAACAAACCAGATTATTGTTGTTGGTGTGATTGAAATTGAATATAAATTTTAACTAAAAATAGGATGACTAATATATTTACCAATAACTTTTTTTTATTGAATATAAATTGTAACTAAAAATAGGAT
>Ga0214923_10008262_pt1 | contig 11146 bp, 12 predicted proteins | sample LL1510_MetaG_FD_177993 | JGI IMG/M metagenome (GOLD analysis project Ga0214923, IMG submission 177993) | Freshwater microbial communities from Lake Lanier, Atlanta, Georgia, United States - LL-1510 | ecosystem: Environmental > Aquatic > Freshwater > Lake | place: USA: Georgia | collected... | reverse complement strand
TGGATGCGCCGTCAGATGGATCTGAAGAACCCAAGATCGAGGAACCTCCGAAGGTCGACAATAAGGCTGCCAAGCTCGCCGAGAAGGAGGCTAAGGAGGCTGCCAAGCTCGCCGAGAAGGAGGCTAAGGAGGCTGCCAAGCTCGAGGAGAAAGCTGCGAAGGAGGCTGCCAAGCTAGCTGAGAAGGAAGCCAAACTCGCTGAGAAGGCTGCCAAGCCCGCTAAAAAGGAGCCTAAGGCGGCTGCTGCCAAGATTGAGGAGAAGCCAGTAGAGGTTAAGGAAGTCCAATCGCCGAAGGTTGATAAGGAGGCAGCCAAGCTTGCGAAGGAGGCAGCCAAGCTTGCGGAGAAGGCTGCGAAGGAGGCAGCCAAGCTTGAGGAGAAGGCCGCGAAGGAGGCTGCCAAGCTCGCTGAGAAACAGGCAAAGGAAGCAGCCAAGCCTGCTAAGAAACAGACCAAGAAGGAGGATGTCAAGCCTGTCGAACCTGAGATTTCTAACAATGAGGAAGATGATGATGAAGACACGCTTAACCTCAGGCCGATCCAGTTCCCTGATGGCAAGTCGTTCCTTCTTGACGAATCCACCAATATGCTCTACGACCCCGAGTCGATCAATAACGACGATTTCGCACCGGTTGCTTCCTACAATGGAAACAAGTGGACCCCGATTTAAAAAATGCGCGTGGGTAGAAAGGTAAGTATCAGATAAAAATAAAAACATAAAAAGAGGGTTATAAAACCCATTTTTTATTATGACTACCTCTGATCCAGATATTTCCAGATAACACTAAAAATAATACCCTGAATGCCATTTGTGAAAAGACGGATTTTCAACCCCCTTCCGAACAAACCTTGATACCCATCTTTAGCCACAATCTCTTCCACTATTTTTTTATAACTAATCGTAGGATTCGAATGAGACTGTTTGGTCGTCTTAACGATGCGGAACGAGTTGCTAATGGTATCCGACATAATACTCGCATTGAATCCAATAAACGCATTACGCAGCATGTTGTTGAGAACCTCACTCTTATCATATCGCGGAATATACGCATTCAATGTATTGTATGTCATGAACCACGGATAATGTCCGATCATTGTCGCGGACGATGTGGCAACAGATCCGTTGTATAAAACCTTAGGTCCATTGGTAGCTAAACGGTTTTTCAAGTTCGTAAAATTACCCTCGACTTGCATGCTCGTTTTCACTGTATCAATTGGCATTAAAACAATACGAAACAATCCAGCTGTAACCGACGCAAATCCCGTCTGGATGAAAACGGGCAATCCGCTTAAATGAGTTTCACAAACGGACAACGCTAAAGTATTACTAAATGTATCGCCAAAACGCGAGAGAGGACCTTGGAATAACGCTGGTCCAACACCCTTGTAGAACCTGGCAATGCCGCCATCTCCATATAACGTTTTCACCGTAGTGGAAATCGTTCCACCGTGACGATACTGATAATTCATAATAGTTCGCAACCACATAAGAGAACCCACTTGGACGGTCATTGCACCTGCGCCACTCAAACCACTCTTTACGGCTTTTTCCAAGGTTTCGCTCATTTATCTGATAAATACTACGGATATTTACTTTTGTATAATTTTACGAAAAAATAATACAATACAAAACAACCATTTACGAAAGAATTAAATGTACCAAGTCATCGGTTGACATATCATGTAAATAAACACGCATATAATTGAATAATACCATACCCGGTGTAACGTATCTATAGTCCATTGGTTCATCGGTTTCAATAAATTGGATTGCTCGACAAATAGAGTCAGCGTCCATGATATCAGACACCGAGCCCTGACGACCACACTTGTAATGCCCGTCATCAGCATAATCACCGTCACCCTCATACCAGCTAACAACATCAAATGTATACAACGCCGATGATCTGAATTCATCATCCAAATACTCGGTTATATCATCTGTCTTGTCACACCAATGATTTCCTTCTTCGTCCAAATCCCATAACAGCACAAAGCGTAAATATTGTTTTATAATATTTTTTAAGCGATCCATTAACTACATTATTCGCATTATATTTAACTTTCAATTTTTTATCGTAAAACAATGACGCCATTATATAGTAGTTGTTTGAAAAATCAGCGTTTTAAATGTGCGAAGGTGTAAATACATGAAGAATTAAAAACATAACGAAATTCCGCCTACAGCATACCATTTTTATCTCCATCGGTTTGATAAAACGACGAATATAAAAATACATGTCAACGTTAAAGGTAAAAACGTCACTTTATTTACATGAGTTTAATTTTATTTTTTTATGCTATATTATATAGATGTCATATAAACTCACTGTAAACGGTACAACTTTCGACATATCCGATATGTTAGCAAATAGCTCAAGTGATTTAGACCCCACATTCGCAGGGTTAAAAGGTTCAAATACAACAAATACAATGGAACAAGTTCAAACTTCAAATAATTTTTTCAAGAAAAACAATGTATCTATTATAGACAGTGCTTTACTTAATGTTAGACCACCAATGACAGATGCAATGCCTGTTACTCGGTCATCTACCGGTACATATAATATTGAACTTCCAGGTTGGTGTAATGTAGTAACTGGTATATTGCGCGGAGGTGGAGGAGGTGGAGGAGCACGTGGAAATTCGAGTTGTGTTGTGTATAATGGTGGAAGGGGAGGTAGTGCAAATGATAGCGTGGCGTTAACATTTAATCGTACTGTAAATACAGCAGATCGTGCTAATGGAAACGTAACCATAACGGTCGGTGCACGTGGCGCAGGTGCGACAGCAACAGGAGGAGATGGAACCCCAGGAGGAGATACAAAATTTACTATAGGTACAACTGTTTTTACATCAAAGGGAAGCCCCGGAGGTAATGGTGGAGGTCCATGTAGCAATAGTAACGGAAATGGAAACAATGGAAATGGTCCTGCTACAGCTGCAAATACTCCCGGTACTTCTAATTTTCCACTATCGACTTCAAACCAAACTGTTTCAACATTTGGACAGGGAGGATTAGGGGCCGCACAAGGAGGGTCAAGTAATGAAGACGGGGACAACGGAACGGCTGGATTTGGGCGCGTATGGTTTTCGTGTTAATAATTATAGTAATATTACAATATAAACATACTTTTATTTTACACCCTTGAAGATTTAAAACCGCACCTTTCGGTGAAATAATAAATCAACAAGGTTTGCCTATTTCAAGGCATGTAAATTTTGATTTTACTGGTTCGTCTAAACCAGTTGAAGTATTATTGCTTCTTGATAAATAACTCGGTCTTGCCGTGTTATTTATTGCGTTAAAAGCAATCTTATAAATATTTGTAGCACCATTAACATCTCTATTCCAATAACCGCATCCGTTGTTACAACAAATCAGTCCATGAACTAAAACATTACCGCTCCTAAATGGTTTTGGATTTTCCCTAACCATTGTCTTTTTACAAATACCTATTTCACATTTGGAACATCTACACGATGTCCTGAACTCATCTATAATATTTATAGAAAAATATAAAAATACTTAAAGGGGTGCGGTTTTAATTCTTAAAGGGTTTAAAGTTATATGGACAATTATTGTAGTGCATGGAAAGCATCCGCATTTCCGATTATAAATATTGAAGAAAATAAATCATACTTACTAAACCACAAAAATAAACATAAGAGTTCATTAGAGAATTATGTTACCCAAGTTTCAAGTTTTCATATAAATCGCTTGATGTTAGACTGTAATAACACAACAGTTCAGTATTACATTAACTCGCCAGATGAAATTATATCCACGAATATTTCATATACATGCATTACAAATATTAGTGATAATTCACCAATCATATTAGCATTCTTAGATGCCGATAAAATAAAATATAAAAGGTTTAATAATGAAACGAGAATCGTTTTATACAATCCAGGTGAAAATACACATTTATTTTACAAGTCGGAGTATTACACAAGAACGTTATCGAATAATCAAGTAAAACTACTATACATAAACATAATATCAAATGTTAAAGTTGATATAGAAGAGTGTATAGAGTCTGATATCGTTTCAGTAAAGAATGAAATTATAAAATTCGAATGTGAAACAGATTATGCGCCTATATACGTAAACGACATGTTGAATTATTGTTTCTTTAATGACCTAATCTATATTAAGGAGAATAGGTTCTCATTCATAGATGAAATACTCTCAAGTAATATGAAATTCACAATTCGTGAAATATATGATAAGTCATTGGATCCAATTGAGGATAAAACGAATGAATATATATCACAAATTAAAGGCGATATTAGTAATATAAACGTAACAAATCGGTTTATCAATAAATATACACATACCAGTCGTTACAGTGAAACTGTTTGCGATTGGCTTATACAAGAGACGTTTATAAAAACAAATAAATTATATCATGATATAATAAACGATAATAATTATGTAAGTATACGTAGTTACATTTTGTTTACACTATTAAAAATAATACTACCTGGTATAAGTAAACAATACAATATAAATATGAAATCACATACAATAGATGTAAAAAGTATATATGTTTACGATGGTAACAATATAAGTATGCCGGCGATTAATAATTCGTTTATGAATATAGATATAATTCTATCAGGAACTAACAATAAATATCATACATTTATCGATAGAGCTGAATATAATCTGAGTAAGGGAGACAGTTTAACATACTGTAATTCAATATTAAGCGGCTATAATAAACAGGATAATTCTAATATTATTATCATGTCAATTGGTATAGACATTTACAAGAGTTAACTTGTCTTGGAAATAAAACTATATAAATAATATTATTATTATTTATAAATGAGCGTTATAAATGAAGGATCAAACCCAGATAAATATATATATATAAATCAAAATTCATTACATGAGATGGTATGTCAAGAGATAATAGAACAATTTGAATCAGAGGCAACGGAAAAGAAAGATGGTGTTGTTTTTGCTGGAATGATAAAAAATGTAAAAGACACAACCGATCACGTTATCGAAATCGACGACAGAAAATGGGACAATATACGTGTTCTATTAGCAAACGAACTAAAATATAATTTAAATAGGTATGCTAATCAAGTAAATAATAATATTGATTATAAAAGCTCAAATAATCATTCAAATGAAAAAGATTTTATTGTTCTGAATCCTAAATCACTTGTGTATAGTACGTTTATGATACAAAAATACCAATCGAATAAAGGAAGATACATATATCACAATGACTTCAGATTTACGGATGATAAATATAGAGTACTTACATATCTTTGGTATTTGAATGACGTAGAAATAGGAGGAGAAACTGCATTTAACGGTGATTATAAAATAAAACCGGAAACTGGAAAACTAATATTATTTCCCGCTACTTGGACTTATCCTCATTGTGGAAAAATGCCATTGTCTGGTAACAAATATATTATAACAGGTTGGTTATACTCCAAGTAAAGCATAATATACTATACTATACTCTAAATCGTGATATATTCAATGTTATCCATTTCATGAAACTACCAGCAATCTCATGTCGTTTGTCATGAGATGTAAATTTATAATTTAAATTGAAATCATTAACGATATCAGTTAAATTTAAATCATTGTATAAATTATCTAATTCGCATAAACTTAAAAGTGGTTTATTAACTTTGATATTCACTTCGTTGTGAAAATTAAACAGCATTCTCTGTAGATTATAACGACTATTTATAGCACTTGTGTCTATTCCGTCTAAATATAATTTCGCAGGCAAAGAACATGATTCACATGGTAAATTCGTACATATTTCGTATATATGACGAATTAGTTCATCCTTTATCAAGTAAAAATCCTCATCTTTTACTTTATTCGCAAGTGTATGTAACATAATCCATGTACGTCTGGCCCAGCGTTTAGCTGGATCATTTTCGATTGAATAACCAGTAGTTGTTATTATCGTATAAGTAATTGTTTTATCAATATTTTCAACCGTATCAATTGATGACATATGTAATTATATGATAAATTAATATTTATATTTTTATCATATTAAACAACCGGATAGCTTGCACTCAGCAACATACCACATTGTCCGTCGCCTCCATTGAACGTCTTACCCTTGGCGAGCTTGATGTATCCACCCGATCCCCAGGAAGATCCCCAAGAATTCTTCACAAGATAATAATCGCTGCCGTTCTCGGTTCCATATCCGACCGCAAGAACTCCGTGATCCAGAGTGGTGCCGCAAGTTCCAGAGAAAACACCCGACTTGTAGAGCTGGAACTCGCGCTGGTCCGCCTCAATCGCAATCGCCACCGGCTGCTGAGTGAGCGCCGCCATCATCTGTGCGTCGTCGGACGGCGCAACATCCACATACTTCACAATATCACTGCCTGGGTAAACCGTGCACGTCTTCTTGCACGTTCCCGAGTCCTGGGTATCGCCAGAGAAATACGGATAGTCCGCCTCCAAGCAGAGTCCGTCATTCTTCATGATCCAGCTGAATGCGTTATCCATGAGTCCGCCGTTGCATCCCTGATCGCGTCCGCCGTTGCGAATGATATCGCAATCAACCAGCTGCTGCTCGGAGAAAGAAACCAACTTCCCGTTCTTCACGAAATACGCACCCTCCAGCGCGCCAGTGGTAGAGAAACTCCAGCACGATCCACACTGTCCCTGATCCTTGACCGGGGTGACGGCACCCGCATCCACCCAGTTCACCGAATCCGCAGTCGTCGCGACATCCATCCACTTGACGGCACCGAAACGATTCGGCTTTCCGAGCGTGGACGAATATCCTAAAAACGCCTTGTAATCGGTAGAATCCATCGCCGAAAACTGGTTGTGTCCGAGGACATGCGTCGCATTACTATTCGCATTGTGCTCCTGAATGAACTTATCATTCGCCTCCCACTTCTCAAACATACTCATGTACGCATCACCGTCTTCCACGTGGACCCTGTACTCATCCAACCAGGAATCGAACCGCTCACCCAAGTGAACCCCAGCAACCACCGAAAACAGAGAGAAAACGCTAAAAAACTTCATTGTATATACAATATGTATACATAATGTTTCTATATCAGTACGCATAAAACAATAATTCCGATACACATGACAACAAATGCAACGGTCATCCATTTGGTGCATTGAAACACACTGTGAATTTCACCCGAGTGATGTCCTAAAACTATATCTTGCGTATCGTCGTCGTCCGTTTCTGACTGCATCATATTATTATTATCTACAAATAAAATATTACTCCCATTTATCTAATTCGTCCACCGAAATAGGTTGAAAGCACACATGCGCCTCCCAAAAATATCTACAGAACGCCCATTGGAAATCCACCTTTTCCGAATACTGAGTCGCATATTTCGACAATAGAAATTGACGAGTTTTCTCAGGAAGAAGATCAAATTGGGCCTGTGGAAGCACATACGCAAGCTGGACGTTTGGAGTGAATGGAGGACGCGACTTTGTAATGAACGTCGTATCAAAATCAGGAATATAATGCTGTAAATCAACTAGCAATGGCGGATAATGATATTCATACGTCCAGCGCCAATCGGAACAATCGCCGCTATAGTATTTAAATACCCATTCCATTCCTTCTAAATAATTGGTACAGATCTCCTTCGGTTTACGTTCCATATGTAGCAACGCCTTATAATATCGATCTTCCCATAGCTTCTCCGTAGGACAGATGTATTTCTCCTCGCTTCTATAAATAATCGGCACATTCAACAATGCGTTTGCTTTGTCCGTTGGAGACTCCGACTTCCAGACACGCTTATCGTGTTTGTCCCTGAGCGTATATTCATTCAATAAAAACGTGTGTTCGTTCTTCGCTAGTTCACGGATGAAAATACCAAAATATCGCCATTGTATCTTACCATCATTGATGAAAAACCGATCCGGATATTCCCCTAAATGTTTCACATATGTATCCATCAACGAAGAAATACCATGTGTGCGAATATTGAGCGCTGGAAAATGCGGTAGGAAATCGTTTCCCAATAAGAAACACATGAATACATAATCGTAAATCCGACGCTTGTCAGGGAATTTACAATTCATATCCTTCATGATGGAATCGCCCAACAAACCCATATCAAGTACATACGGCTCGTCAGAATCATCCACCTTGATCGCGCTCTTCATAAACTCAGGTGCCTCCCTAAATATATATCCGTTATTGAATAAATGTCGATGGAAAATTGCAAGCATAATCAGATCCGAATCCAGACCATAAATCATAGCATTCTGTGTGAGATCAGGATTGTCGCGAACATGCTTGAATATCTTGTGTTCTCCTTCTCCGGTTTCATTCGAACCCGTTACGATAATCCGTCGGACCTTATATTTAGTTTCCATGTTTGCAAACGCGTTTTTCATCTGCAGAGACAGATCATCCATAAATTTCGTTCCCGGTGTGATATTGGATGTAGACCATTCCGACGGACCGACGCTCTCGACCTTTGCCATGAACGACGACTTATATCGACGCGTTTTCTGCTGATTCATCTTTGCAAACGGTGCGACACCATCAAATGCAATAATCACGGTATTCGATGGATTAATCTTACGAATATATGCTTCGATGTTAGAAATCACCTGTTGGATCAACTGCGACGTATCCTTGGTGTTTACTGTGCGAACTACATCATAAATAATTGAATTACAATCCATATACAGGTTATGGAACTGCGTCTTGTTTTGCTTATGATGTTTTAAATTGCGAACTATGCTCGGATAGTTCTTAATGACCTGCGAGAAATAACTTGGGATTCCCATTCTTACTTAACTATCGAGTTAGGTCTATATTGTTTTATATAATACTTTGTGTAGTTTTCCCTACGTAACGGAGTGGGTCGGAGTTCGACTGGAACATTCGAGCAAGAAATTGATATCTGTTTCAATTGCTCTTTATATCTAGCGGTATCCGCCAAATCTCTAATTATCTCTCTACGCAAGAAGTCTAAATGCATCTCATAATCCGCGTCGGTGTAATTCATCCCTTCTATACAATCGATAGAAATTTTACTCAGCCATAATAAACCGGCCTGGTCTAGGGCTCAAGATCACTACATCAACTGTGCTTCCCAGAACCTGCCAAAATATAATATCATAGACTACATGCCAAGGATAGGTACTGCTTAACCCAATCGTTTCTACTAATAATGTAACCGCGCACGCTACAAACGGATATAACAACATCAACCGCGCATCTGGCGTAAGTAGTCCAAATGAGTTTGGAATGATTGCCTCTAGTAAAATCGCCATAGTAAATCCAATAACAATGATAGGTATTGTCCCAGATGCTAGATATCCGGCGACTGATATCGCAATAACCACACTAGCACTACGTGCGTCGATTGATTGAGTAGGCGTCGTGATATTATAGAAATTATATAACAGCATCAATGATAGTGCCGTCGAAATGTCACGGCTTAATGAGTTTGCCATGATGTGGTCTCCGAATGACGTGAATAATTGCATAGCAAACTGTACCCATAAAAACAATCTAGTTTCCTTAGAGCTCGTAATATGCAATATTTCCGGTGATTCATAGCTGATTCCAAGGAACAGTGCTGGAACATATGGTAGATGGGCGATAGCAGATGCTCTTTGTAATATATGCGTATTACTTGTGAAAGTCTTCTCACAAAACGGTAAGGCTGGTATCGATGTATACATGATATCTGATGTAAACCAGTTATAAGTCGTTGCCGAAATTGATAAAATCACCAACCCTGCATATAAATTAAATACAACCCTGAACTGAGGACTTGTGAATATCTTACAAAGCTCACTGTTGAAATCATATTGGAAATTACATTCACGAATCTCTTGGTCTTCATTCTCCTCGCTCTCACACTCCGCCTCGTCTTCACCATCACCCTCACCCTCACCCTCACCCTCACCATCACCCTCACCCTCACCCTCACCCTCACCCTCCTTGTCCCCACCATCATTCTCACCCTCACATACGGCCTCATTGTTATCACATTCCATCAAAACAACATTTACATCTACTTCGATCAATTCATCTCCATTCAATTCTTTCTGTTCGCTATTACCCCAAACGAAACGCTTGATTAGCTGCAAGGTCATATTGTATAGGTATATAGTAGAAATTTTATGTACTTTCATTAAGTATATTTATATGACAGATGAAAAATATATACCCAGGTATACATGAATGAGAATCCGAAAGACAACGACCATATAAAAATAACTGAACTGATTAAGGATAGGATCTACCGAGCAAGAGAAATTATAACCGATACCATAATATCCGTACAATTATACAGAAAGTACAATATATTTAGTAATAGTGAAGTCAACATATGCATCAATTCACTTCGAGAACTGCATGGTAAAACTGTTGAAACGTTCCAGAAAATTCAATCGGAATCGATAGAAACTATCATAGACGCGCTCCAATTGATAATAGACAAGCTTACTGCGATTATATCTACATTCGGAACAAAATGTGTAGACGATATGATTTATATGACATTCGGATCTAGTTTCCTAGAGTATACCGGAGAACCTGAATTATTAGCGAAATTCAGCCTAATACGAAAATATATACGACCGATCGGTTTCAAAGCAATTACGAACGCGAATCATATAAAATACAATACAAAATCCACATGTATAGACAAAATAACAGACGAAATTATTCCAATGGAAAGTGCTCCACAGTTTGAATGTTTTGACTGTGATATTAACACCTCTTCATTTCACCAGAAGGTGTATGGTATAAAGGTTATATTCCGATGCGAACACTCCAATAAAACGATCATAATGTCAGGTATTACGGACGAGGTTAATTTAGACTTATTAGAGAACCTGTATATCGATTCCAGAAAACGCTCGATTTTATCACGTAATGTAAATTCAAACGTCGAGGTTCTCCGACGGCAAGTGGACGCGATGACATTGAAAGACATACTCATACACGGTGATCTTGATATAGGAAAGCGAAATGCTGCTATTTGTGCGTTAGCGTATGCGACACGGACCGATAAACTCGAGAAAACTATAAAAAAATTCACGTCAATGGACGTGTTCGAACAACGGAATGTATTAATGGACCTGCTTACCTATAGCGATGACAGTGAATTAAAATACATAAC
>Ga0214923_10008259_pt1 | contig 11148 bp, 14 predicted proteins | sample LL1510_MetaG_FD_177993 | JGI IMG/M metagenome (GOLD analysis project Ga0214923, IMG submission 177993) | Freshwater microbial communities from Lake Lanier, Atlanta, Georgia, United States - LL-1510 | ecosystem: Environmental > Aquatic > Freshwater > Lake | place: USA: Georgia | collected... | reverse complement strand
CGGGTTCTGGTGCATCGGCTTGCGGTTTTATCCGACATGCTGACCAACAGTCGCTTTGCCGCGCACTTACGGGAAGTGGGTCGAGTTACTGTGGGTTTATTAGAGACCAGGACTTGCAGGCGCACTGCAGAGCCCTTACAGGGTGAGCCTGAGCTTTGAGCAAAAACTCAGAATCGCGCTTTTTGAAAAAAATATAAAGGAGGGGTTGCCTTGAGCCTCGCTATTTGCCTGAGCGATGCTCGGACTTAGGCGACATGGCGCTAGCAACGAGAACAAAACTACTTTATGGGTGCGTCTTCTTTATTTGAGCGGTGCGTTGGGATCCTCAATCGATTGCGATCGAAATGATCGCTTGATCGGGGTCTAAAGGGTCGCTTCTGACGCGGCGCTAGGGGCTCGACATGGTCACGGACACCTGCATCTTTTTGTGAGTCAGGCTCGTCTGATGAGCCACTGGGCCATTATCCTTAACGCTGCCCTGTCGCGTGAATGAAGGATAAAAACGAAATGACCGCTCAAATTGCTGAACGCTTGCTGTATGAGGGAAGCGAACATGCCATGTGTACGAATCCCCTTGATGATTACTTTGCAATGGCTGGGCATCGGCCCCCATTTGGGTCGCCCTCGACCGCTCTTTGGCGAGGTTATGTCGGGCGATGGGAAATTGTGAACGATCGACTCTACCTTGTGGGTCTCAGCGGGACGCTGGAAGATGGGAGCGAAGTCACGCAGGCTTCGATATTTCCGGATTTCCCTGAGCGGGCCTTTGCACACTGGTACACGGGTACGGTTAGGGTTCCTCAGGGCAGACAACTCAAGTACGTGCATATGGGTTATGGGAGCACCTTTGAGCGTGATTTGCTGCTAACGATAGAACGGGGTGTGGTCGTTTCTACCGAGATTCAAAACAACGGTGAAGCTGACGAAAGTCAGGGTCAGGAAGGCTACGGTGTTGGTGCGATGCTTATTTATCCCACAAAGGGTCGCTCCAGGCATCGAGCGCAAAAGGATACCGATGAGGGTTTGTTATGAACTATCTCTACGGTTGGCTTGGCGCAGGGGCACTCACGCTGGTGGTCGTTCTTGGGGCACATTTGATGTCGGCAGAGCGAAAGTCCGAGTCGATTCAAGACATCTTAGAGGCAATCAATCCCGAGCGTCGAAAGCTTTCCTATCGCGTGCTTAATGATGTAGTTGCTCCAGCGTTAGCAGGGATACTGATCGTTATCGCATGGCCCATTGCGCTTTTCGTGAAAGTTAAAGAATGGGTCAGACCTGACGATAAAGATAAGCGTCGCGATCAAACCGAAAAGCAATTTTCAGTCGACAGCAGCCATCTCAAAGAACGGTTATCAGTCCAGGAAATTGAACGCCGAGAAATGGTGATGGACCCCCTTCATGCAGCGCCTGCACTTCCCTTCGGACATCTTCATAACACCTGGTGCACGCTTATCGAAGGCCTTACGCGTGAAAGTGAACTTTGGTCCTTTTCGGCAATTTGGAAGGCAGGGTGGGGAGCAAACGAATTGAGAGAAGGCTATGTGCTGGTTCGTGAGGGTGTCCCCGGGGCATTTCTGATGACCGTCTGGTCGACGATTGAGAAATAGGCGTAGGAACGAAAAGGAAGGAACAGGTACCAATAGGTACCAATAGGCACGACCAGGGACGACTACGGATTCGATAGCTTTTGCTCTGTTACAGGCGACAGTCCCGAAGCAATTAAGTCATGACCTGGCAGAAAGACATGTTTTTTGGGAGAAAGCGGACTTGATCCCCTTATCCGCGATACCGATCGATGTAACACTCATGAGCAATCGTTTAACCTTTGTTCTGATTGGAGCATGCAATGACTTCTCGACGCCTGGTTCTCCAAGGATTATCCGCAACGGCCCTTGTGCCGTTTAGTGCCAAGTCGCAATCGTTTCCCACCAAACCGATTCGCTTTGTGATGCCCTATGCGCCTGGGGGAAGTTCTGAAATCCTTGCGCGGCCGATCGCTCAGGAGTTGAGTCGTACGCTGGGTCAGTCGGTGTTTGTCGACTTTAAACCTGGGGGAGGAACAACCATAGGTGCAGATTTTGTAGCAAAGTCGGCGCCCGATGGTCACACCCTTGTCATGATGCTGTCGGCCCACGCCATCAACGCAACGCTCATGCCTAAGCTGCCCTACGACACCGTGAAAGACTTTGCACCGATCACGATTGCCGCAACGCTACCGTTGGTCGTGGTTGTTCCTGCTCAGTCTCCCATCAAGACCTTCCAGGATCTGATTGCGACAGCGCGAGCTCAGCCCGGCAAACTCACCTTTGCATCGGCTGGGCCGGGTAACACGAGTCATCTGTCGGTCGAGTATCTGAAGTCACGGCTGGGTCTCGATATGATCCACGTACCCTACAAGGGCAGTGGCCCGGCGATCATTGGTTTGCTCGGCGGCGAAGTGAACTTTATGTTCGATTCACTCTCCTCATCGCTTCCGCAGATTAAAGCTGGAAAGTTTCGTGCCTTAGCGATGGCCTCAGCACGTCGTTCACGGATCCTTCCCGATGTGCCCACCGTGATCGAGTCCGGCGTTGCAGACTTTGATGTCTCGGTTTGGTACTCGATTTTGGCTGCCGCAAACACACCACCACAGATTGTTCAGCGTCTGCACAGTGAATTTGTGCGCGTGCTGCGAACACCTGATGTGAAAGAGAAGATTGAAAGTTATGGCTACGATATCGTAGGCAGTACCCCCGCTGAAGCAGACGCTTTTATCCGATCGGAGATCGTTCGATGGGCCAAGGTCGTGCGTGAGTCGGGAGCTACGGTGAATTAACGTCCTTTACGCTAAAAAGGCTAACTTCTACAAGATGCAAGGATGCCGTCATGGCTTTCACGATTCATCAGAATCAGATTCATGCAAACGGGATTGACTTTTCATTGCTTGAATGCGGGCAGGGCCCATTAGCGATGTGCATTCACGGCTTTCCGGATTCTGCGCACACTTGGCGCCATCTGCTGCCGGTACTTGCACACTCGGGGTTTCGAGCAGTAGCACCTTTTACGCGGGGCTACGCTCCAAGCTCGATTGCCCCGGATCACTGCTATCAACGAGGTGCTCTCGCGGCTGATATCAATGCTTTGCACCAAGTCCTTGGAGGTGACCGCAATGCAGTGCTCATTGGTCATGACTGGGGTGCGTCTGCGGCTTTCGTCGCGGGTGCTAATGCCCCCGAGCGATGGAAGCGAATCGTTACGATGTCAGTGCCACCCAGCCTGACGATACGGGATGCCTTCCAAAAAAATCTGAATCAGATTAAGCGAAGTTGGTACATGTTCTATTTCCAGTCTGTTCTAGCTGAGTCTGCAATCCCAGCCAATGACTACGCACTCATCAGGATGTTGTGGAAGGATTGGTCCCCAGGATTTGAATCTGAGGCGGACCTTCAAAACTTCATTCGATGTGTCGCTAGTTCGGAAAACTTGAAAGCGGCGTTGGGATACTACCGGGCGGCATGGGGAAGCGGCCCTCGAATGGATGGCTACAACGCCCTTGAAGTGAAGGCTCTTGAACCCCTATCCCAACCCGTTCTCTATTTGCATGGTCGTGATGATGGTTGTATCGGTGCGGAGCTCGCAGAAGCTGCGAAGAATCAATGCCCATGGCTAACTGTTGAAATTCTCGAAGGCGTTGGGCACTTCATACAGCTTGAAAACCCATCACTTGTGAATCAAATGATTGTCGACTGGCTGCAAGTGACCGAGTAATCAAGTCTAGTTCCCATTTGAGAGAACCAGAGATTCAAGTGAGGCTCTTTCTAATGGAGCAACCGTTGCAGAAAAAATGAGATTCCAGTAGCCGAGCTATTGTTAATGAAATTTAGTTATCACCTGCAAAGAATTTAATCGACAGCGCGTTACAGCATCGCTTACCAGAATCGCTAAGCGCAGCAATCAACCTAAATTGCTAGAACTCAAATAGATGTTATAGAATTTTAGTGTCCATCCATCGCCTTCTATGAATTTCGCGATAGATACGTACACCGTCCCTGAAAAAGAAGGTCGCAAGTACTGCGACCATTCCTGCGTAAGAAAGGCCCAATTCGATATGAGCCTTATCCATGTTCGACAGTGCCATACCAATACTTACTAGTAATCCCATTACGTAAAGGGCTGCGACTGCGATGAGCCCCAAAAGTCGAAATACGCTATGGCTGTTAAAAAGTGTATTAAAAACCCAGCAACTGCCAAAAGCGGCAGTCGGAATGATCAATATTGTAAGTACACCTAGAAAAATCTGATTTTCAAAGATCGGGATACCGACGCTGTCAGCTTCCGCAGGATAGATACCTGCCAACTGATTTCGATTAAAAACGTACCCGATCACCTTGTGTGTGAAGATGACTGATGTAAGGTAAAGAACGATTCTTAACAGCATGAATGGTTTAAGAAGTTTGACCTTTGATAAATCGAGTTAGAGGTGCTAAGACCCCACCGTGAGGCTCTTCCCGTCGCTGTCACAAGGGTAGTGCTACGACGCTTTGATTTTCTGATCTTTAAGCACCTGCCGGTGTTCGCCTGTATCGTGCCCATTGATCGCAGGAGGTGATGGCGTCCGGCCCAAGAGTAAATGCAAATTTCCGACTTAGGCTACAGCTATTTGTCTATTTAGCGTGGGTCGAAGTCACCAAGTTGGCCTGTCCCGCTCAATCTAATCAATCTTCAGATCGTTATCTCGAATCACCTTGCCAAAATTGACTGAAGAATCTTGCATCCACTTTGCAAGAGCTTGCGGCGACATTAACACGGGCGTTGCCCCCTGGGCCGCAATTCTTGAGACTACCTCTTGCTCTTTCAAAATTGCATTTATTTCTGCGTTAAGTTTAGCAACCATTGGCGCTGGTGTACCAGACGCTACCAATACACCCTGCCAGCTTTCGCTTTGTGCAGCAGGCATTTTCAATTCCCCAAAGGTAGGCACACTCGGTAATGACTCCAAGCGCTTATCCCCACTAACGGCGAGCGCAACAAGCTGCCCATTCTTGACATAGGGCAACGTAGCAGTCGATCCATTCACAATCACATTAGATTCGCCGGAAAGTAAAGCATTGATCGCAGCGGCTCCGCCTTTATAGGGAACCGTTACCCACTCAACGCCCCAATGTTTCGCTAACTCAAGTCCTACTATTTGATTACCAGACCCAATGCCGGAGTGAGCAAAGATTAATTTGCCAGGATTGCTCTTTTCAAAGGCGAGCAACTCTGACAGTGTTTTAACACCCAACTTCGGATTGACCGCCAAGAGATAGGGTGAAAGGCTGATCATCGAGACAGGTGCCAAATCCTTTACAGGGTTGTAAGTTAATGTCGTGTAGAGATGTGGGGCTACGGCAAGTGAGGAAAGATCCATAAGTAACAAGCTATGGCCATCTGGATCGGATTTTGCAACGATAGATGCTCCTAGGTTTCCTGCTGCTCCCGGACGATTTTCAACCACAACCGTCTGTTTCAGGGCAGCAGCCAGCTTTGGCGCGATGACTCGCGCCAAAATATCCGAGGTGCCGCCAGGCGCAAAGGGAACGACAATTTTGATCGGCTTGGTGAAGCTGACCGTACCTTGTGCTAGGGTTGAACCAGCGCTGACAGAACCCAATACGACACACATACCTGTTAAAACTTTGCGACGAATCATGACTTGCTCCATTTAACCAACAGACTTTTCTTGCTTGCGACGCTCATGGTTTTGTCCTTGTGCAATACTTAATCAACGGTTGCGCCTGAGGTTTTAATGACCTTTGTCCATCGCTCAATCTCAGCGGCAAAAAAAGCGCTCGCCTGCTCTGGTCTATTGAGAACCAGCTCAAAGCCTTGATCGGCAAATCGCTGTGTAATGTCAGGCGCACGCATACCCTTTGTAATGTCTGCATGCAGCTTTGCCAAGACTTCCTTTGGCACACCCTTTGGCGCTGCCACCGCCTGCCACGATGTCACTTCGAAGCCTGCAATACCACTTTCAATAAGCGTAGGCACATTCGGCAGTTGGGGCATACGTTCTGCTGACGTCACCGCGAGTGCTTTCATTTTCCCTGCTCGAATCAATGGGACAACGGTACCAAAGTTTTGAAATGACGCTTCAATCTGTCCAGCCATGATATCGGCCTGCGCTGCGGCACCGCCACGGTACGGGATGTGTACCCCGAATGTGTTTGTCTGTTGCTTAAAGAGCTCTGCAGACAGGTGATCGCTTGAGCCTGAGCCAGACGAGCCATAAGAGACTTTACCGGGGTTCTTGCGCGCATACTCAATGAACTCTTTAACATTGTTAGCGGGGAACCCAGGTGGTGTTATGAGTACGTTTGGCGTTCGAATAACCACAGTGATTGGATCAAAATCTTTCATAACGTTATATCGAGGATTTCGATATAAACCCATATTGATTGAAAATACACCGATTGATCCAACCATAATCGTATACCCGTCAGCAGGTGCCTTTGCTAAAGCTTCTGCAGCAATCGAGCCGTTAGCGCCTGGGCGATTTTCGACAACTGTGGTGTATCCAGCCTCATTTAATTTCTGTGCAACAGCGCGAGCAACGATGTCACTCGTTCCACCCGCGACGAAAGGTACAAGTACCTTCACCGGCTTACTTGGGTAGCCTTGCGCAGATGAACTGCCTGTTCCAATTGAAAATGCGGACAGTAGAAATCCGATATAAAGTGCGTGAATGAATCGTTTCATTGTTTGTTAACCTTCATTTTTCAATTTTTATGTCCCGGCTTACGCTGAAATTCGACGTCAACATTGTTGAACAACGTCTTGCCAGCGTAAGAAAGTAAACGAGTACCTAGCCAACATTATCGCGCTAATGCGTACGATCGGCACTCGAGCTAGTTCATCCGGCTAGGAAGGCAACCAGATCTAGTCTTATGCTCCCCTTGTCTGCGCCTGACTCTCAGCAATTGGATAAGAGTGTCTGCACCTACGGCGCAACGCTTCATTTCATAGCGTGCTTTAAAGCGGGTTGCGCATGAGTTAACTACAGACACACGACCAAACTGAATCTCATCTTCATAAGGACGGAACATTTGAAGCATGTGCAAGCGCAACTCTGAGGCACTTCCCACATAGCTTTGTCCGATCGTTTGGTCAACAGTGATGTGTATGACGTGACCTTTACTCGGACCGTTACGGTTTGCTACCAAGGCCTTAAACCATGGGTACCTTCTGATGGCAGCGCTTTAATTAGGCCTTGCCTTTAGCCAGGGCGCTTACAGCCAAACACTTACACACGTTGAGAGCGAATCCCAACGAAAGCACGACGATTAGCGCTGGGCTATGCAAACTGAGGGCTTACAGGTTCAACTCGATAAGGCTCTAAGTGAGGTCAGTTTCATTGCGCGTCCCTCTACCCTGCGCAGGGGATCGAATGCAAAGGCCACCCGCCCCACCTCCTCTCTGCCAGCAAAACCGTAGCTCCATCATGTTGGCGTAGCGCGAACCCTTGAGGGTGTCGAATGTGGGCCGGCCCGGGATCGGTCCGAAGTCGGCCAGCAATCTGGCATGCACCAGTAACTCGTCCTGCAGATCTTTCGCCAGACCACCGGACTCAGTATCAAAAGCGTCGTGAGACATATCGGTCCAGGTCACTAGCGCATTATGACTTGAAAGACATATGCGCTTGAGTCCATTATTTTAAGAGTTCTGTCCGGATTTCACATGCTCTGAGAGTTAGGATTACAGCAGATGACGTACATCGTGGGGAGCATTACGATGGACTGGAATTTTCGTTGAATAGAAGATGCAACTGTTCATGAATAAACGGCAGAATGGAGGCCAGTTACCTTAAAGCAGCGGACAGCCGGAGGCCAAATGAAGCAAGCCGCAAAGAATGAACTCGTCGCGCCTTACTTTCGGTATGTGAACCTTATAACGGTCTTGCGTGACAGTTATGGGTTAAAAGACTTATCACCCCAGCATGAAGCGCTGCTGGAGTTTATCGGTCAAGCTTGGCAAGACGATAAGCCGCTCTCGGTACGCAAGCTGATGGCAGTTTTTACCATGACCAGCACCGCGACGACTCATCGATGGCTCAAGGCAATCATTGCTCAAGGGCTAGTCGAGCACGTGTTAGATCCAACCGATTCTCGAAAGCGCCTTCTCAAACCGACCAAGCTTGCCAATGACTTCTTCAGCGCCAAAGCAAAGGCCATCGCAACGGCGCTTAAGTAAGTTCTGCCTGTGGCTTTTGCATTGTTGCCAGACCTGCATGGTGTAGCTCAGATTACTAAGCCAAAAATCCTTGCAAGTCCTACTGAGTAGAGGTTGGAAGGACATTGTAAACAAACCGATATAAATACTTGCACCTGTAAATTGCCGCTAGTGAGGTCATCTGAACGGATTTGATTAGGAAGTCACCAAACAGCCCCACAGCCTCAGCATATTTCGTAACCAAGCCGATAAAATCATTACAGCGTTGCGAATTTATCAATTAGCGGCGTTTGCCTCGCTACGATCAAACGGTCGCTTTAATGTCGTTTCAAGATTCTGTAACGGAAAGGCGTTCGATCTCTCACTGCGCAGCTTCAATCGACGACGGGCAAACTTTCGAGCTAGAGAGCCTTTGGCTTTGGCCCAGGCACTGCATCGCGCGTTGGCGTTTGCTCATAGCCTGCCCGCTTGATCCCGTCATCGACCGAATCGATGATCATCACGATCGCATAGACCAACATAGCAACCATCACCAGTCCGCCCAATGCTTCCAGGGGCCAAAGTTCATAGGGCCAGGTCTCGATCAGCTTCTTCATAAGAGTCCCCGTTCGTTGAACGATTTTTTGGGTTACAGCAGCGCTGACTCACACCAGCATAAGTCTTTGGCTAGCGCCGCAGACTCATCCGCTTTAGCCTAAGCACGGTTATACAGGATGAGACTTACTTACAAATCCCCTTGATCTCACCCATTGCACAAAGCATCGTGTCAGCGCATGATCTTGCAATCCCATAGGAAGCGTCCATGAATCGTGTCAGCATGGAAAAAATTCAATTCGATGGCTTAAGTAGGCCCCAGTATGTGGTTATGGATGCTCGAAAGCTCATCATTGCGACTTCCTCGTTAGACTTGGCTCGACAAACCCTTGCCCATGCAAAGTCCGGAAAGGCGCTCAAAGGTCTGGTCACGGAACACGTTGATCACGCAACCTTCAGGCACCAGCACTCGCCGTAGCCGTGGAACAGGCTCCCGCCCATCGGATCGATCCCACTTGCTGCCCGATATGCGGGCAGGCTAATGCCTGTGCGATGGAAGTAGCGAAAAGCCAAGGTATAGCTGAGGCCGAATCTTGCTGGTGCATGACCGCCAATTTCAGTCCAGAGCTCTTTGCCAATCTGCCAGAGAGCTTGTTGGGTAAGGCATGCCTCTGCGCAAGTTGCGCTCGCGGTGATATGCCATCGACTTAAGGGACGAGGACTTGTTTCCACGTTTCTCGTCGAGATCTATTGGCTCAAGCTCGATTTGTACTCTCGGACCTAGCATTGAAATCCGTGATTATTGTTTTCGAAGTCAGCTTGCTTATGATCCAAGTCGAAGCGCAGGCTCCTTCGACTTGTCAACATAAAGTTCTATAACCTGAACTAATTTGATTAAGTGTTAGCCACCCGGTGGAGTCTCGTGATGTGGGATTACGCCAACAAGAGCAATCAGGGCGTCTGGACCATGATGCAGATCAGAACGGGATAGCAATCCGTCAGCATTTTTGTCTAAACCACTGAGGGCAGTTACCCACTCGGTCTTATCGATGAACGTGTCTTTGTTGGTATCGACTTTAGAAACCAGGTTGTCCATCATCTTGCCAATGAGCTCAATTCGACCTTTTGGGTCTATGACCGAAAGCATCTCTTGGGCGCTTACCTTTTGATCAGTGTTTTGATCAAAGCGACCCATCAGTTTATCGGCCACCTGGGCAGTGGTCGGAGCAGCAGGCGCTGCTGATCCTTCAAGTTTGTCACCAAGCGGTTTGGCCGGGGCTGGGTCGACGTGATCAGCTGATTTGAGTTCTCTTGCCGCTTCAAGAAATTTGCTGGTGATCGGTCTTGGCATGAACGCTTCCTTATCAAAGGGAGGTTGAGGGTCTGAGGCCACGGGGGCACTGCTTCATTTGCGACTTGTAGCTATTGGATCCTGAAGGGTAAAAGGTTCCCAGGTTTGCTTTTGCGCAGAGTTCCTCCGTGTATCAGCTCAAGTGGCAGAAAAATGGCTACCAGGTCTGCGGTCCACATCGCGCTACGACAACCCGATGATCATTTGGAAGGACGAAATCGCGATCCGAGTCTTTTGACATTGGGTAGGCTCAGCAAGAATATGGGTTGTTAAGGTATCTTTATAACAACGAGTGGCTTATTAATGAGTCATCTACATGGTTAAGCCAGTTTCTCGCCCTCTCTCTCAGTACAGCTTGGATGCGCTCGCATTATTGGGTCAACTGGTGCGTGAAGTACGTTTGGAGAGGTCCATGACTACGGCCGATCTGGCATCTCGCGCTGGCATTTCACGGGCCATGCTGAGACCCATCGGGCGCGGCGATCCTGGCCGCTCCATTGGTGTGGTGTTTGAGGTTGCCACCATTGGTAGCTTGTCCCTTTTTGATCAGAGGCAGCGCCAGTTGCCCTTCCAAGGATTGCCTCGTGCTGTCGGGCAGGAGGGTCCAGGTCAACGCGACAGAACTTATAGCACTCGGGTTCAAGATGTTGTCCCGGAACAGCACAGAGTTGTTCCCCTGACACGTTAGCAATGCCTTGATCCCGATATTTCGAATGGTGCTCGGGCCATCAACGGTAAGAGATAACCCCTCGATGACTTGAAGTCATATTGCAGTAACAGGCTGCAGTATCTGTAGAGCTTTCTGCAGAACGCTCCTTGAAATGATCCATGCACTGCCTGGTTCGGCATCCAAGCCACCCCAAGCAGGATCACTTTCACCCTCAAGGAGAAGACATTGCAACCCGAAGAACCCATCCGTCATCTCAGCCAGCGGGAACTCGCTGAGCGCTGGGATTTGTGCGAGAACACCCTCGAGCGCTGGCGCTGTCAGGGGATTGGTCCCGTTTTTTTAAGACTCCCTGGCTGTGTGCGCTATCGCATCGAGGACGTTGAAGCGTTTGAAACAAAGAGCCTGC
>Ga0214923_10008258_pt1 | contig 11149 bp, 14 predicted proteins | sample LL1510_MetaG_FD_177993 | JGI IMG/M metagenome (GOLD analysis project Ga0214923, IMG submission 177993) | Freshwater microbial communities from Lake Lanier, Atlanta, Georgia, United States - LL-1510 | ecosystem: Environmental > Aquatic > Freshwater > Lake | place: USA: Georgia | collected... | reverse complement strand
AATCTTGTAATCCTTGATATCGAGGAGCATTGTGTATTGAGACATAATGACTGCGGCAAAACTCTCGAGATCATTTGCATTCTTGAACTCTGCAGAAGCGTAGGAATAAGCCTTATCTGGCTCAGATTCACCAAATGCAGCAAGCTGTCCGGCAATCCAAGCTGATCCTCCCTGCAACTCTTCGTTAGAACATGTTGGTGTTGGCTGAACGATAGAGTCAAGGTTTGAATTGTTCGGATTACTTTTTTCTGACGGCGCGGAGCAAGAAGTGACAAATATGATCAGCGCAAAGAAAGTAATTGTTCGCCTCATCAGCCAAGTATGGCGAAGAGAGTTAGTTAACCCAATAGGGGACGAAGTTCCACTTTCCGATTACAAGCAATCGAGCCCTTCATTGCGAGCTCTTCAGCTATTTCCCTGCTTGGGACATCGATGATCCAAAAACCACTAAAAAATTCATCGCCTTTATGGAAAGGACCATCGGTACGAACCTGAGCGTAATTGCGATTATCGAAGACGATTGCTTTAGAAGGTGCGTCAATACCCCCAGCAAATACGCGGTAACCAGAATTCACCATTTCAACATTGATGGCATCAATCGCAGCGATTTCTTCCGGCGTGTGCGGAGAGCGAGTTTGGGTATCAATCACAGAGATAAGGAAACGCATGGAAGTGAGAATACATAGAGCCCGCGGTATTCTTCAAGCATGGAAATCAAGAATAAGACTTCAGCCTGGACGCTCATTGTTGCTGCAGTATCTGGATTCTTGGCATCCTTCATCCTTACTTATGACAAATTCAAAGTTCTGAAAGATTCGGGATATACGCCTTCGTGCAATATCAACTCAACCTTGAATTGCAAGAGCGTGATGCTCTCAAAGCAAGCAGAGGTCTTTGGCTTTCCTAACTCGTTAATCGGTGTTGCTACATTTGCGATGATGTTGGTAATTGCGGTCGCGCTTTTCTTTGGTGTCCGTTTCCCGAAAATTTTCTGGCAACTTGTTCTTGCTGGCACGGCTCTCGCCGTGATCTTCTGTCACTGGTTAGCATTTCAAACAACATTCATCATCGGTGCGCTCTGCCCATATTGCATGGTGGCTTGGTTTGCGACACTTTTAGTTCTTTCGGTTGCGTTCCGAGAACTCATCCAATTCAAACGTGACTCATTGACTGACGAATCATCAATTGAAGCCACGGAAACAATCCAAAAATGGATGGTTCCTTTCCATCTCCTTTGGGCAGCCTTGTTGATTGGATCTGCTTTCCTCGGGGTCTAAATGGCCACAATAACCAAAGTTTTGGTGAGTGGGTTCGAGCCTTTTGGTGGCGCGAAACTCAATCCGTCTGAACTCCTTGTTGCTGAACTAAAAAGAATTGAATTTAAGAACCTAGAACTTTCTACGATCATCCTTCCAGTTGAGTTCGGTCGCGCTTCCGAAATACTTCTCCGCACCATAAGAGAAGAGAAACCGGCAGTTGTCATTGCATTTGGCCAAGCTGAAGGTCGTACTGCAATAACCCCAGAGAAAATTGCAATCAACCTCGATGACGCACGTATTCCTGACAATTCAGGGGATCAACGTAAGAACCAAGTTATTGATAAAGGCGGAAGCGATGGATACTTCTCCACACTCCCCGTCGAGGCCATGGTTGATGCGATGAAGGCTGTCGGCTACCCCGCGGAGATATCTCTCTCTGCAGGAGCTTTCGTATGTAATCACGTCTTCTATTCACTGCAGCGAGCGTTAATTGGCACAGGTATCCGCTCAGGATTCGTGCACTTGCCGTTAGTAAATGAACAGGCGGCTGAGTTCCCAGGTAAGTTCACAATGGAACTGAGTGCGATGGTGAAGGCTGCTAAAGCCGCAATAATCGCGGCGGCAGATTAGTTATTGAAACTTTGGTTAGCGCGATCAAGATCAGCTTGGAAATCAACTTCAACCGCAAACAAATCTGAGATATCAACCGGCTCGATTTCAATTCCAGCTTTCTCGATAGCCAATTCGAGCCCTCGTTCGAAGTAATCATTATCAGCACACTCGTCAAGATATTGAATTGCAACTGCTTTATGGTGGCGAGATATGAAATTAATGCCTACCGCTTCACCAAGTGCGTTCTTTACTTGCTTTGAGAGAGCGTTGATATTTCCACGAGCATCTACGGTGTATTTCACTTCTTCTTCAGCGGTTGCAGAAGTATTGACGCAAACAAACGACTTCTCACCACGTATGCGATCTGTGACTCTCTCCAAGACGCGGGAATCAAAGACAACATCACCATTAAGCCATAAAACACCGCTGTCATGCGAAGCTCGAAGTGCTTTCAATAAACTCTTCGAAGTATTGGTCTGGTCATAAATCTCGTTGTAGACGAATGTCGCATTTGGATGCGCTTCCATAATCATTTCCATCTTGAAGCCAACCACAATCGTGGTTCTTGCTTCGTCGCCGAAGACTTGAGCCACATTCTCGAGTTGTTGTTGCATGATTGAGCGGCCATCTGCGAGAGGGGTGAGTGGTTTGGGCCACGGTTTTCCAAGACGGGTGCCCATTCCAGCTGCAAGAATCACAACTTGTAGGGCCATAGATTTATACTACAGGAAATGAATCAATCTCTTACTTCGTTGATTGTCACATCCTCCACCACAATTGATGAAGTCCTCTCTACTTTTGTTGATTCACAGAATGACCTACTTCTTATTGATGAAAATGCAGTTGTTGCAGATCCACATCTCGAGTTGCTTACGGATTATCCGCGTAGCGCTTCCGCTGCACTTGTAGCAATAGAAAACAATGGCGACACCTTGATGCGCCAAAATCGAATTGCTAGCGCAAGTTCTGCTTCGCATAGGGTCACTTTTGGAAATCGTCGCTTTCTTGGCTTACTTAGACTGTCCCAAAAACAACGTGAGCCAATCATCGCCGCTCTCGAAAATGCAATAACAAAGAAACTTAAAGGTAACGCTATCGATCTGGTATTAGTCGCTCTAGTTCGCGCGACCATCCAAGTTGATTCAGCAGATGTATGGGGCGCACCATGTACACGTAGCTCAAACCAAACCGAGCGGGAAGAAGTTTCAAAAGAGATTGCAAAGACCAATATTGGCCGACTCCGCTTGAGTATGGCGAACCGCGCTAACGATGGATTCTTCTCGGTATTTTTCTTGCGCAAGTTTTCCAAAATTCTTACCTGGGTTGCAGTAAAGGTTGGTGCAACACCAAACCAAGTCACACTCATCTCATTTGCGATTGGACTTTATTCTGCGTTCTGTTTTGCTCAAGGCACTTTCTGGCAGATTTTCCTTGGTGCTGTGTTGCTACAACTCAGCATCATCGTGGACTGTGTTGATGGCGAACTCGCTCGTTATACTCGAAAGTTCTCACAATTAGGAGCCTGGCTCGATGCAGTTACTGATCGCGTCAAGGAATACATGGTCTTCTTGGGACTAGCGATCGGCGCAGACAAGAGCGGACGGGATTTGTGGATACCCGCCATGATCATGATGTTGATCCAAACATTCCGCCATCTCTCGGATTACAACTTTGCCCGAGTGGTGAAATTCCGAGTAGAAGAGACCTTTGTCGAACCCATTGATTTCATCGCAGACTTTGATGGAATCATTCCGATTGAGAAACAACCGAAAGGTCGACTCCGCTATTGGCTAGGAAAAATTATCCAATTCCCAATTGGCGAGCGTTGGTTAGCGATAAGCGCAAGCGCAGTTATTGGTGGCGCAGCATTCACATTTGCCATCATGCCGATTCTGGCGGCAATCTCGGGAATCGTCGTATACCGCGGACGAATCATTAATACACGCCAGATGGCGAAGAAGCCAACTCGTAGATCTTTGATTCCTGATCAAGCAGATCTCTTTGGTGTGCGACGAAGTTTCACGGAGCGATTTGACTGGATTGAACCTTCAATTCTTCGCTTGATTGAAGGCGCTTTCTTAATTTGGATTTTTGCCAGTTCCGATCAAGTCAATATTGCTGCGTACATGATTATCTTTAGCATTGTCTTCCATCACTACGACAATCTCTATCGAGCGCTACAAAATGAAACGAAGCCTCGATGGTTATCCGCACTCGGACTCTATGTTGGTGGGCGAATCTTGTTGGTCGGTATCGCAGTACAACAAGAATGGCCACTGGAGATTTTGGCATGGTATTTCTCTGCGCTCTTCCTCGTAGTTTCTTCATTGCAATGGGTTCTGAGCCATCGAGCGAATAAGATGCGGAAATGACGAACCGTCCTGTCAATCCGACAGTTGCACAAATTCGCGAGATCTCCCAACCAGTTTCGGTGACTGGACGTTCCAACGCGGAACATTGGGTAGCCGATCTCTATCTACGCAAGATCTCGCCATACCTCACGCGAATTCTTCTGCGAACTCCAGTTACGGCAAATGGCGTGACCTACTTAATGATTGCCACAGGAATCTCGATAAGTGGCGCGCTGTTAATTCCAGGAACAACCGGAATTCTCCTAGCCCTCTTCCTTTCACAATTACAGATGCTCTGGGATTGTTGTGATGGTGAGATCGCTCGTTGGCGGGAAACCCAATCACCGAAAGGCGTTTTCCTCGATCGAGTCGGCCACTACCTCACAGAATCATTGATTCCTATCGCTTTTTCGCTTCGCCTGATGGGTTGGCCGGAAAAGGAGCTCACGGATTGGAAAATTCCATTTTTGGGCGCGTTGATTTCAATCATGATTCTTCTCAACAAAGCTTTCAATGACATCGTCCATGTCTCACGAGCGTTTGCATTACTCCCGAAACTTTCGGACTCAAAAGAGAGTAGCGCCCCAACCGCAGGCTGGCTGCGAATAGCGAAGGCGCCATTCAAAGTCCTAGCTGTCCAACGCCTCTTCCATTCAGTTGAAATGACCATCATCATTGCAATCGTCGGAGATAGGCAACCACTTGTCACTTTTGGTTTATACCTGGCAATCTTCGTGACAGTAGGTCATCTAGTTGCGATACTGGGCTCCCGAAAGTTCGAATCGAAGTAGGTGAAATAGATGCTCTTCATTGCGCGAGAGATGATCGCAGGATTCCGCCATCTATTTCCTCAAGGTCGATTTCGTTGGGTTCTGGTCGCACTTTCTTTTGTGGCTGCAGCGATATCTGTATCAGAACTTTTGGTCATGAAATTTTTTAGCACACTTGTTTTGCACGAAGGGGATATTGATCAACAATTGCTTGTTTTAGCAGTTGCTGGCTTCTTTATATTCTTTGTTGTAACGCGCGTGGGACAGTTTTTCCAACGAAACTATCGAGTCAAAGCACTAGAAACAGCATTTAGTCGCGCAAAGAAAGAGCGCTCCACCAAGGAAGAGAATCGCGAATGGGCGATGGCTTTTGAATTAACGAATGTGATGAGCTACGGAACCCAATTGGTAGCAATCTTGGGATTCTTCCTGATACTGAATCCATTGATGTCACTATTTAACCTTCTGGTCATTCTTGTGATTCTTCAATCAGTTGGATCAATCTTCAAGAAGCAAATAGCGGTCCACGCACTTTTAAATGCCCCTGAACCTGGGAAGAAAGTGAAGCCACATCAAAGACATGGAGCTCGAATAAAAGCTGCCGAGACGGGATCATTAATCTCAGGGGCTGGGATGCTCGCGATACTTGCCCTATTGCTTTACCTCAGCATCCAGGGCGATATCACCCCAGCGAACACCTTGGTGATGTTTCTCGGCGCCCGATTACAAAACTCAGTTATCAATAACACCTCACAATCGTTGATGAAGTATGCGCGCAACAACTCTCGGGTTTCTTCCCACGACGATGAATAAAGAAGTAATACTTACCTTTGCGTATTCGACTCTTGCTAACCGAGTGAAGAATATTTCCTATCCAACGAAAGACGAGAGTCGAGAGTTTATAGTTCTTGTCCAAAATCCTAGTGAACAGAGTTATGTTTTTGATTCGCCAAATAAAAAGTTGGTAGAACTCAAGAGCCGTGGAGTTGCAAAAAGTCGGAATGCAGCGTTGAAATATTCTGCGGGGAAATATTTGATTTTCGGAGACGACGATATCACTTTTGATGAGAATGGCATCAAAGAGCTCATAAAGTATTTCGAAACACACCCGGAATGCGCAATCATCATGGCGCAAACAACAGATGAGACTGGTGCTCTTCGTAAGAGTTATCCTGCTAAAGCACATAAACTCACCCGGTTCAATTCCGCTAAAGCGGCCACTTACGAAATGATGGTTAGGGTTGAGGCAATAAGAAACTTAGGAATCCAATTTGATGAGAACTTCGGTGCCGGTGTTGATAACTTCCTTGGAGACGAGTACATCTTCATTGCTGATGCGCTCAACCGCGGACTCCAAGGGATGTATCTGCCGATTCGAGTAGCGATTCATCCGAAAGAGAGTTCTGGAAGCACCTGGGGAACAGAGAGAGATTTGAAGGCTCGATCAGCTGTATTTGCACGAGTATTTGGCGCCTCTGCCCCTATATTTCGAGCTCTTTTCCTCCTGAAGTCCCGCAAAGGCAAAGTGGGATTTCTTAAGTCATTACGTTTTATTTTTGCCCGATGAAGATCTACGCCCATCGCGGCTACAGCCAGAAATTTCCAGAAGCCACAAAAACCGCTTATCTCGAAGCAGTGAAGGCTGGAGCTGATGGCTTCGAGTGCGATGTGAGGCTTACCAGCGATAAGAAGATTGTCTGCTTCCACGATGGAACATTGAAGCGAATAGCAAACAAGCCCAATGTAATTGCTAAAAGTTCTTTATCAGAATTGAAGAACTTGATTGACATCCTTACCTTGGAAGAGCTGCTACAAATCGCTATTGAATCGAAGAAAGACCTGTTGATTGAAACAAAGCATCCAGTCCGAAGCGGTGGAGAAATTGAAAAAGAAGTTGTGATCCTGCTTCAAAAGAAAAAAGCGGAGATTGAGCACGCTGGAATTGAAATTATAGTAATGTCTTTCTCATATCTTGCCGTGCGCCGTTTACGAAAAATCTATCCAAATACCATGAAGGTAATGAAATATGGATTAGCAACTATTCTGAGAAAAGATAATGCGCTAGCAGTAAATGTCGAATTACTTAAAAGGAAAAAAGTGGCAGATTCTTTAGTGGGTAGACGACTTTTTTTGTGGACTGCTAATCATGAAGATCAATGGACTCTAGCGAAGCAGTTGCGCGCTCATGGTGTGATTACTGATGCGGTAGAGAAAGCGAAGAAAGCTTTAAAACCGTCCGCCGGTATTTGAATCACCGCTGAGTTTCTGCGATAGGTAAATTGGCAAGAGCGAAAAGAGAATCAAAGTCGCCGCCACAACGTTGACGATCGGGGCCTGATTAGGTCTAAAGAGATTGTTATAGATCCAGATTGGCAAAGTCTGAATACCGGGCCCAGCCGTAAAGGTTGTGACGACAATTTCATCAAAAGAGAGCCCGAAAGCCAGTATGGCTCCAGCAAAAAGAGCGCCAGCGATATTCGGAAGAGTAATGAGGCGGAATGTTGTAATGCCATTAGCACCCAGATCCATAGATGCCTCTTGAAGCGATCCACCAATTCGCTTTAATCTCGCAATGACGTTGTTATAGACAACAACGATACAAAATGTTGTATGGCCGACGATGATGGTGAACATTCCTGTTGAGATGCCAAGGTCCTGAGTAAATGCATTGTTCAGAGCGATACCGGTTACAATGCCGGGTAACGAGATTGGTAAGACAACAAGAAGCGAGATAGTTTCACGTCCAAAGAAACTATACTTCGATACAGCAAATGCGATACATGTTCCTAATACGAGTGCCAACCCGGCAGCTGCAAGTCCCGCGGTAAAACTCCATTTCAGCGCTTCTCTAACGCCAGTATTCTCGATTGCTTTCGACCACCATTGGGTTGTGAAATCTTTAGGCGGCCAACTAAAGGTACGACTGACGTTAAATGAATTAACGACGACAACAGTTAGAGGAATATAGATAAAAGCTAAGCCAACCCCCATGAGGCTGATGAGCGCATATCGCGTGAGACGAGAGATTGTCATAAGCTCGTGAGCGCTCCGGTTCGGCGGACTGCCCATAGATAAATTCCCATGATTGCGATAGGAACCATGGACATTGTTGCAGCGAATGGGAGATTGAGTGAATAGTTCTGATAGACGACGTTGCCGAGCATCTGTAATTTGCCGCCAATAATGGTTGCGGTGATGTAATCACCAAGGCTCAAAGAGAATGTAAACATCGAACCTGCGACGATGCTTGGAAAAAGGATCGGGAGAACGACTCGTCGAAGCGTGTATAAATTTTTTGCACCCAGATCACCTGAGGCATCCAAGAGCGAGTTAGGAAGTCGTTCAAAACCAGCGTAAATCGGCAGAATCATGTAGGGCAGCCATAAATAGGAGAGCCCAATGATGATTCCCGCGAATCCAAATCCTGGGGAGTGGATACCTATCGGTCCCAATAACCAATCAATTACGCCAGAGTTAGGTTCAAGCATGGTGCGCCAGGCATAGATCTTGACGAGATACGAAGCCCACAATGGGGTAAGAACTAAGGCCACTAAGACCTTTTGTGTTCTTGGCTTAGCGATTTTGGCCATGAAGAAGGCCATGGGAAGTGCAAGAAGAGTGCAGATAATAGTTACTGAAAGTGCGATGCCGAGAGTTCGGACGACAACATTACGATACGAAGGATTTGTAAGAAGCTCTTGAAAATTTCCAAGGTTGAAAGTTCGTATGACGTTCCCAGTGAAGGTATTAATTGTGTAGAACGCAGTTACAAGAAGCGAAGCAAGCGCCCCGAGATATGCAACCACTAACCAAAAAAGCGGAGCGACAAGTAGAGCCGCTAATCGAACTCGTGGTCGGTTATGGAACCACGTCGAGATCGACTTCAACATCTACTTGTCGCTACCTACTCTTTTTGTTATTTACTTGTTTATGAATTGCGCAGACTTGACCAAGCGGTTGCCCACTCAGAATAAGGAACGCACTTCACATCGGTACGGCCATCCAGACACTTCTCTGTTGCCGTATTCCAGTAATAGACATCAGTCCAGTACGCATCATCGCTAGCATGGAAAGTTGCACAGTGATTTTTGTCTGCTGTGAGTTCACATGATTTAGCATTTGATGGAGCTTCACCGAACCACTCAGCCACCCCAGCATTTGCTTCCGGTGATGCGATGTGATTCATCCAAAGATAGGCGCAGTTTGGATTTTTGGCTTTGCTCGAGATCATCCAAGTATCAGACCAACCGGTAGCACCCTCAACTGGCTTAATACCTTCGACCTTTGTGCCTTCACCTTTAGCGAGGTTGATATTTACCTGCCAAGTGGTTCCAAGAACTGTAGTGCCAGCCTTGAGACCCGCGACATGCTTGAGGTAATCGCCCCAATATTCGCTGATGAGTGGTTTCTGCTGCTTCAACAATTCCATTGCAGCATCGAATTGTGTTTGATCGAGCGCGTATGGATATTTGATGCCTAGTTCTGGTTTGGTCTTCATCAAGTACAAAGCTGCATCAGCGATGTAAATTGGTGAGTCATATGCAGTGATCTTTCCTGCATAAGGTGAATTAGCATCGAAGACTGCACCCCATGATGTTGGAGCGGGCTTCACGATATCGGTGCGGTATGCGAGCAAGTTCGCACCGCGTCCGTGAGGGATGCCATATGCAACGCCATCAACTGAGTTCCATGGCTGCATCTTCAAATTAGCAAAGATGTCGGCGTAGTTAGGAACCAAGTCAGTATTTACTGGAGCTACATCGCCACCGTAGATGAGACGTAACGAAGCATCTCCAGATGCGGAGACAACGTCGTATTCGCCAGTTTTCATAAGTGCGACCATGTCATCTGATGATGCGCCAACCTTTACATTGACTTTGCAACCAGTTTCTTTTTCGAAACCAGTGACCCAGTCAACTTTTGGATCGGTCGAACCATTCTCGACATATCCAGCCCATGCGACGACGTTTACTTGGCCTTCACCCGCGCCGAGTTCTTTCATCATCTCGACTTTTGGTAGGCCGCTATCTGATGTGGAGTCGCTTGATCCACAACCACTTAAGACAAGTGCCGCAGCAGATGCTACGGAAAGTGCCTGAAACAGACGCTTGTTACGCATCTGTACCTCCATCCTCCTGAACCATGTTCAGCCTTTGAACATGGAAATCTCACACCTCTACAGGTTTGAGAATTCTCGTTCTTTCTCCCATGAAATATGCACTAAATCGCCACGCTTGAGTTCCTCCTGAGCATTTAGTGCTGTCACGAGTCCGACTTTCGTATCAACGACATATCTGGTTGTGGCGCCGACAAAAATGATGTCTCTCAAAGTGCCTTCAAAACTTCGCCCATGTGTGCTTGCGGAGCGGGCCACTTTGATGTGCTCAGGTCTTACGTTGACGCGAGCACCCTGTATTTCAATGGAATTGGTCTTCCCAACGAATTCTGCAACGAACTTTGTGCCAGGGTTCTCATAAATATTCTGTGGGGTATCAATCTGTTCGATTTTCCCGTTGTTGAATGCAGCAATTCGATCGCTCATTGTGAGAGCTTCTTCTTGGTCATGAGTAACAAATACAAAAGTTATGCCAACTTCTCTTTGTAGTTCTTTTAATTCCAATTGCATCTGTTCTCTTAATTTCAAATCAAGAGCGCCGAGGGGCTCATCAAGTAGAAGTACGGAAGGTCGATTTACTAACGCACGTGCAAGCGCAACTCGCTGACGCTGTCCGCCCGATAATTGATGAGGTTTGCGATTCTCATACCCAGAGAGTCGAACTTGCTCTAAAGCGCGAAGCGACTTTTCACGCCGTTCATCTTTCGCGACACCTTTTACTCTCAACCCATATTCAATATTCGAAATTACATCCATGTGTGGAAATAGCGCGTAATCCTGAAAGACAGTATTCACATCTCTTTCATATGGAGGAAGGTCAGTAATGTCTACGCCATTGAGAGTGATGGAACCTGAATCTGGGGATTCAAACCCGGCAATCATGCGTAATACGGTTGTTTTTCCCGAACCCGATGGCCCAAGTAGCGTTAAGAATTCTCCAGCGTGAATATCAAGGTCTACGTCATCAACTGCACGAACAGAGCCGAACGACTTGGCGAGATTGCGGATCTCAATGATGGCCACCGCCAAAACTTACTGAAG
>Ga0214923_10008257_pt1 | contig 11150 bp, 10 predicted proteins | sample LL1510_MetaG_FD_177993 | JGI IMG/M metagenome (GOLD analysis project Ga0214923, IMG submission 177993) | Freshwater microbial communities from Lake Lanier, Atlanta, Georgia, United States - LL-1510 | ecosystem: Environmental > Aquatic > Freshwater > Lake | place: USA: Georgia | collected... | reverse complement strand
GGCACGCAAGGTGCCGGTGCTGTGGGTGGACCAGCAGGAGTCCGCTGAGGACTACGGCCCAGAAGGTCGCCGCCCCACACAACGCCTCCGCTTTGCTGTCGGTGCCCGTGCCCTGTGGGAGTGTGGTATCTCGGTGACCGAGGCGCACGGCAATCGTGTCTACGACCAGCAGTACAGTCCGTCCTGGAAGGACGACCGACTGAACGACTTGGTCTACTACGACGGTCGCTTCTATGAGATCAGCAACTTCCAGATCCGTGGCCGTCTCCAGACCGAGGACGTGGTGATCGGCGTGTCGTGTATCGAGTCGAAGACCGCTGATGAGATGAACCTGGACACCGTCCCATCGTCCTGGTTCCCGGTAGCCCCTGCGACAAAGGCTCCTCAGTTGGGTCCGACCGTCTACTACCAGCCAGAAGCCCCCGATTCCCCCAAGGTGGGCGATGTCTGGGTGGATACCGAAGAACTGTGAAGTACCCGTTGTCTCCGGGCATGCGGTTCGGTATCGGTACCGTTATCTCGGTCACGCATCGCAAGGCCAAGCGTGGAGCGTTGCTGCGCTGCGACTGCGGTAAGGAGTACTGGACCCAGGCCAGCAACCTGTACCGCAATCCAGGGACCTTGTCGTGTGGCTGCTTGAAAGCCCGCTATGCGAGAAATGTCCGCCGCAGTATCCGCCGCCCGCATGACGCCTCGTGTAGTATCTCAACCAGTACTACTGATTGAGGAAATGATGAGCAACGGATCGGCACAAAGCGCAGCCTTCAATGCAGGCATCGTCATCGACGTAGACCGTCTATGGCAGTGCAACTCGTGTGGTCGGCAGCACATCACCAAGGCTTCCCGCGACGGTGTCCAGACGCCCCTCCACCAGTGTGTGGGTCTGGCGGGGACGTGGGTGCCGTTCGTTCCCGCCCACTCGGATGCAATCATCCGGGTTGAGGAGCGGCAGGACTACATCGGCAACGACATGGTGTTTCACGACGCCAACGGTCGCCCGATCATGTCCGTATACACCATGCGAGAAGACGGCGAGGACTGCCACATCCTCGCCCCCACCACCACTGTGACTTTCGAGTCCTGATCCAAGGAGTACAGCCATGCCCTTTACCTCATCCGCCATCTTCCGGTCGTTCGTCGCCAGCAACTTCTCTGGTGCTTCGGTGTTCGACCTGGACGCCCCGACCGATACGTACAAGGTCGCCTTGTACAACAACAACAACACCCCTGACAAGGATGCTGCCGCAGCGTCGACTGCCTACAACACCGGTCAGTGGGTCGTTGCCAACGAGGTGTCGCAGACCACCAACTGGCCTGCCGGTGGTGTGGCACTCGCCAGCATGACGATCACCACCCCGTCTACCGGTGTCATCATGTTCGACGCAGCGGACACCGCTTCGGCTGCATCGAGCACGCTGGCCAACGTCTTCGGGTCGTTGGTGTACAACGACACCAAGACCACTCCGGTGGCCGACCAGGGCGTCTGCTTCAACTACTTCGGCGGTTCCAACAGCGTCACCTCGGGTGTGCTGACCGTCGTGTGGAACGCCAACGGTCTCTTCCGTATTACGGTGTGATCCTTCCACACCCTTGCCACAAGTCCGGGGGGCAACCCCCGGACTTTGGCATTTACTTACAGGAGCACCCATGCAGTACGACCCTCAGCGAGCCATCGAACTTCTCAGCGAACAGGTAGCCGCTCTCGTCAAGGACAACGCCATCCTGACCTCCATGGTCGAAGTGCTGTCACAACAGGTGAGTACCCACGACACCTCACGTTCTGAGAACGGTCTATCGTAAGCGTGGTATTGTCTCAACGTATTTCCACGCCTCGGGAGGACTGATGCCTGACAATGACATTCTCCCAGCAACCGGGACAACTGTCGCCACTGACGACATCGGCGGTGTGAAGTTCCAGCGCATGAAGTTGATCCACGGTGACGACGGGATCAACGCTGGCGACGTGTCTGTCAACAACCCACTTCCAGTGGGTGGTGTCAACAGTGGCACGCTTCGAGCCTTCTCGACCGACGCCAGTGGTCGTCTCAACATCAACTCTCGCAACGTCACCACTCGGTTCCGTGACTCGTTCCAGACATTCACGCCGGGAACCAACTGGACGCTGACCACTGGATCGGGCGACCTGATCTATGCCGACGGCAACGTCGGCGGTGCGTCGTATCTGGTGGTGTCCAAGAACCCGCTTGTGGCTGACACCCAGACCACGCTGGAGTCAACCACCACGTTCAACCTCCCAGTAGAGGTTGCTCTCGGTCTGTCGATGTCGCAACGCACAATCGGTCAGGAGTTCTCCGTCGAACTGGTGGACACCGGCACGCTGCAAGCGGCCATTGCCGACATCTCGGTGCTGACCATCTCGCAAGTGACGACCACGCTCACCGTCGAAACCTCGTCGGCGCATGGTCTCGTTGTCGGTCGTGCCATCGGTATCCGTGGCTGCGCTGACCCTCGCCTCAACTATCCCGCTCTCGTGGTGGCGTCCGTGGTGTCGCCCACCATCTTCACGGTGACGGCTGGACCTGGTGGCACGATCCCGTCGTTGAGCGCCTACTTCGGTACGGTCGCTGCCGCAACGACGGCCCCGCTGCCTGCGGCGGTCTATGCCAACGGCACCGCAGGTGTTGGCGCAACACTGACCGCTTCCGCCAACGGCGTGTTCCCCGATCAAGATGGTGTCACCGTGCCGTTGAACGGTCGCGTGCTCGTCAAGAACCAGGCGGCCGGTGCCGAGAACGGTATCTATGTGCTGACCACGGTAGGTACGGCTGGCACCCCGTGGGTGCTGACCCGAGCCACCGATCAAGACACGGCGGCGGAACTCACCGCCTATGCCGGTGTCCGTATCGCTGCCGGGACCACGCAAGCCAACCAGCGGTGGTGGCTCAACGCTGTGGTGACCACGGTTGGTACGACCGCAGCCACTTATGTTCAGGCAGACACCGGTACCGCCACCTCCTTCGTGTTCATCCGTGAACGGCTCGGGCGTGCCAACGACGGCATGTCTCAGATTTTCGAGAACGCCACGGTGACCAACGCCTCGATGTACATCCGTTCGTCATCGGGTGATGCGCTGCCTGGTGGCACGTTGGCGGGCAACCAGTCCACCACGATTGGTACGACGGCCAGTGTTGCTCTGTCGAACACTGCCTACATGTACTCGTTCACGCCAACCAACGAGTTCCGTCTGTTGATGCAGACAGACCGCACCCAGTGGGCTGATGTGGGCGTCGATGCCGTGGCGGCACTCACCGCACGTCTGACCCGCAGCCAGGTGTGCCCCAACCCGTCCAGCACCTACCGCATCCGATTCCGGGCCAACAACGCCAAGTCGTTGACGGTACCGGTTGCTCAGATCGTCTCGGCGGCCAAGACCGGTACAACCACTGCCACGGTTGTCACCGACGCCCCGCACGGTCTGACGATTGGTGATGTCATCGTTGCCTACGGCACCCGTGACCAGACGAACTTCGCCAACTTGGCCACCGCCACGCAGGTTGCATCTATCGTCAACAGTACGACGTTCACTGTGGTCTGGGGTGCTGCGGTGACCGCCACCACCTTCGGCGGCTTCGTTGCACGTGTCCAAGGCGGCAACTTGCTGAGCGCCCTCGGTGCCGTCACGCAGACCATCCAGAGCGCCACGCTGAGCACCCTTGCCGACGGTGCCCGTCAGTTGGTGCTCGTTGGTAGCGGTACCTGGGCCGGTGTCACCATTGGTGATCTCGTCAACGTCTATGGGTGTCGTGACGCCGTTGACGGCACCACCTCGCTCGGTGTCGATGGAGCGTGGAAGGTCGCCAACCTCGCCACCTCCACGCTGACGCTGGTACTGCCCTTCAGTGGCAGTCAGGTGTTACCCGCCGACTTCGCCACGACGAACTGCGGTGGCGGTGTGATTCGGCGCACCGACCTGCGACTCTCGTACGTCCGCATCTTCGACTACGACCGCCAGCGTGTCGAACTGACTTCTCGCCCCGGCACAGACATCCTCGGCTCGGTCCCGACGCAAGTCACTAACACCCCAGCAGTGACCATCTCGTCAGGCACCGTCACCACAGTGTCTACCGTTACCACAGTCACCACGGTTTCTACCGTGACGGCCGTGACCACTGTCGGTACCGTGACCAACCAGAGCCAGATGGGCGGCGTCAACGCCAACCAGCAGATTCCCGCCTTGATGCAGTTCGCTGCTGACTCGCTTCGACGCAACATCGCTGTCACCTGAGGTCCACCTATGCCCACGACGCAGAACAACCGCAAGATTCTGGACACGAAACGGTGGGAGTTCATGAACCTCGCCCCGGCCGCATCGGCGGCGGGCGCATTCATCATCCCCAACCAACATGCCCAGCAGCAGCCGATGTATGTGGTGAGCAACACCGTCCAGTACCTCTACTCGGTGGCGGAAGACGCCTACACGCAGGTTCCTTCTGCGGCCTTGGCGGGTACCTTCGGTGCTGGCGCTGCGGGTGTTGCCTCGTCAATCTCGTACGGCAACACCGTTGCCGCCACGACGATCGCCGCTGGATCGAACAACGTCACCCTCCAGTCGACTCCAGGCACGATCACCGTGGCGGCCACGACGGGCTTCCCGAACAACGGTGCGTTCTACGTCGACACCGCATCGAACGGGCGTCAGATGGTGACCTACACCGCAGCCGCCACCGGTACGACGTTCACCGGTTGTGCGGGTGGCACGGGCACCATGCTCACCAGCCAGATGGTCGCCTTCGCCGGTCACACGCCGCTGTCGGGCACCACGACCACATTGGTCACTGCGCTCCCGCTCGCCCGTGACCTCCGTGGCTACAGGCTCCAAGTGATCGGCGGTGCGAATGCCGGATCGACCATCCAGATCAGCAGCAACACGTCGATCACGGCGAGCACCACGGTGGCTGCTGGCTCCAACGGTGTCGCCCTCCCGACAGGCACGATCAACGTCGCTTCGACTGCTGGCTTCCCGGCCGCTGGCAACCTCATCGTCGCCATCAGTGGCCAGTGGCGTCTCGTCGCATACACCGGTATCACCAGCACCTCGTTCACCGGGTGCACGGGCGGCACCGGCACGTTGGCCACCAGCCAAGTGGTGCAGTTCGCCAACACGATCACTGTCCCCGCACAGGCCAGCGCATTCACCACGACGACGGTGTTCCGCCTCGTCACGCCTCGCTTCTGGGTCGTTGGTGCGGGCACGCTCGCTGCCGGTTCGTTCCGTGTGTACGACTACGCCACGAACACATGGACTTCCGGCCCGATCACCGGCCTTCCTGCCACGATTGGTACGGATGGGGCGATGGTGGCCACGCCGTCATGGATTGGCACCGGGTACAACAACTTCGCCACCGGCACTGCCACGTCGGGGACAGCCACGACATTGGTGCAGACCGGCAAGACATGGGCGACGAACCAGTGGGTGAACTCCGAAGTGCGTATCACGGGCGGTACCGGTGCTGGCCAGGTGCGTACCATCACAGCCAACACCGCCGACACTGTCACCGTCTCGGGCTGGAACACGACCCCGGACGCCACCAGCACCTACGCCATTCAAGGCAACGACGACTTCATCTACTACCTCGGCAACAACGCCGTGACGATGTACCGCTACTCGATCACGTCAAACGCTTGGTCGACACTGTCGCCCGCTGTCGCCCGTGGTGCTGCTCCCGGTGCAGGGATGTCGGCCAACTGGGTGGCGCAGTCCACCGATGCCAACTGGACGAACGAATCGGCCATCATCAACGGTCGGCGCATCTACTCGTTCCGTGGTGGCGCTGCCGCCACGATGGACTACTACGACATCCCGTCGAACACGTGGATCAACGCCACGGGTTACTCGCCCACCACTGAGACCTTCACCACCGGGACGAAGTGGGCACTCGTCAACGACCAGTTGTACTGCCAGAAGGACGCAACAGGCCGCTGGTTCCGACTGGGCATTCCCACCAGCGACCAGGACGGCTGGTCGGTGATGCCGAACGTGGTGGCGCAGACGGCGATCACCGGCAACACGTCTTTCGCTGCGTCATACGTCGATGGTGCCACCACCATCAACTATGTGTACTTCCTGCACAACACCTCCAACATCATGATTCGTGCGATGGTGTTCTGATGACCTCCCAAGAAACGCTGTAGTGAGAGGGGGCCGTAGGTGAGCCTCCTACTGCTGTTCACCAGTTCAACACAGGCGTCTTCTGAGTGCGCTTCTGCGGTGGCATGGGTGGAGTACCCCACGGTCAGGTCACGGACATCTCTCACTCCAAAAACTGTCCTGACCAGAGCAGATGTGGACTACTCCTGGGCCTACCGCCAGGTGAGGTTCTGGGATGGTGAGAAGTGGGTACATGACCGTGTCGTTACCAGGCCGGACGCACCCGACTACGCACTGGCGTACCGACAGATTCGGTACTGGGATGGCGATAAGTGGGTGCAGGAACCTGTACGGCCCTCGTAGTAGTTTGTTGAGATAAGGAGGCACTATGCCTGGAGCAGCGCTACCCAGTTCCGACGCCGTCGCATCGTGGCAAGACAACATCGACAACTGGCGCTCTGCCGACGCCGACTTCCTTCAGCGACGTTCGGTTCTCCGGTTCACCACCTCAACAACCCGTAACGTGGCGCTCGGGCCGTCGGCCCAGATACCTTCCCCACAGCCCGGGCAGGTCACCTACATCGCCAACGGTGGCGGGGGGAACGGTGGCCTGGAGTTTGCCGACTCCACAGGGTCCTGGCGGTCGCTCCTGTCGGTAGCGAACCTGGGCCTGAGCGACACCTCCGCAGCCTTCGGATTCCGCCTTCTGTCCGACTCTTCATCCAGCATCTCTCTGGAAACGCAGAGGGTCGTGCTCGGCTCGAACCGAATCCTTGCCGTCAACGCTGACAGGATCATCCTTCAGACCGGCACAGCAGCAGCCGAACTGTACACGAACACCACCTCCCTGGTGTCGAGCATCCCGCTTACAGCACCGTCCGCCTCGCTCGGGTCTACGACCGTGTCGTCCCTCACCTCCACGGGTGCGCTGTCCACCGTCTCAGTCACCGCTTCAGGTGCGATCAGCGGATCCAGCCTGGCTGTATCGACTAGCAGTCTTGGAGTGTCTTCCGCCGCATCGCTGACTGCTTCTGCCGGTGTAACCGGGGTTACCTTGTACGGTTCGACTTCAGTACGTGGGGGATCAGTGCTCCTCTCCGGGTCAAGGGCCGCCAACAACAGCGCCAGCAACCAGTACCTGGATGTCGGTACGTCGACCACCACCCTTGCCGGGGATGGGGTGGTCTTGGCCACGACATCGCAGACCACCCCGGTCCGATACCGCACAACGTCTGGAGCGCCATTCGCCCTGGTGGTCGTGTCTTCCAGTGACCCTGGAGTGTCCAACTATCCCGACGGAACGCTCTGGATCCAGACGTGACGCTGAAGGTCCGTAACTCCGGTTCCTGGGTCACGGTTGGGTCAGGAAAACTTCGGGCCAAAGACTCCTCCAGCAGTTACCCGCTGGTAAGTCCGAAGGCTGTCTACGTCCGGTGGGAAGGTCAGTGGCTGGACACCGGGTATGTCCCCGCTACCGGAACTCCAACCGACCTGTCGCTGAAGTCCTGGTCGGTCAGCGCACCTTTCGACAAGACGGCTTCGATCGAGGTGCAGTGGCGTGCTCCGGTAACCGGAGTTACACCGGACTCATACACCGCTTCACTGTTCGATCAAACTGGTGTTCGTCTAGCGAGCATCAGTACGACCGGACTGTCAGCAGTGTTCAGCAACGCCCTGACAACCAACCTGCTCTGGACAATGTCCAACTACTACGTGACCGTGACGGGAGTTTCCGCCACGGCCGCCCCTTCCACCAGTGAATGGTTGAAGATCCGTACCGGGCAACCGCAGGTCACGAAGGAAGAGACGACCTACGCATACGGCCCTGAACAGTCAATGCACCCCATTTACATCGGGGAGACCTCGCACTACGCCGACATGGACGGATCGAAGGCCGTGGATGACGGGCCACCTTCGGCAGGTGCGCTTGCACCTTTCGTGGAAGCCTGGGTGTCTGGCGGTAGAGCATCCCAGTACGGACTGTGGGAGGGGCTGAAGTTCGGGCTTCCGAACTCCGAGCGGCTGTTGACCAGGGTTCAGGTCATGTGCGAGCCATCACACACGGTGTACCTGGGTATCCAGCAGGACGGGCGGATGAGAATCAGCACGGCTTCTACCGGTTCCCAGACCTGGGTCGGGAACATCAGCGCACAGTCGCTCGGGATCCCCCCCAGGAGCCTCTTGGACAACACCTACGCCTGGTCTGTTTCCGGTGGTAGCAACGTCAAGTCGTTCGACATCATTCTGGAAAGCCCTCCCACGTTCTCCAGCATCCGTGCCATCTCCCTAGCGGTCACATCGTTCGTCAACCTCTACGGGACTCCCGGGTCTATTGGAACCACTACTCCCGTAACACGCACAGCCGCATCCATCCCATACGGTTACGGGCTGTGGGTTGACGGGACCGGGAAATCGGTTGGCCTCATCAGTGTTCAAGGGGTGCTGCTCACTCCGAAGATCTTGGGGACTGGAGGCAGTACCTCTCCGTTCAAGGAGACACCACAGGTCCCCGCCACTGCTGTGTGGGCAAAGCAGATCCCCTCGTCTGGTTCAGGCCCGGGGAAACTGAGTTACAGCCTGGAACTGGGGCCGTTGAACGGGTCTGTCTACTTCCGGCAGTACCTCAACGGCGTTCCCATCTCCGGAGAAGGCGGATACCTCAGGTATCCAAACGGGTCGAGGATTCAGATCTGGATGTCCGACATCTTCCCTCCCGGGTCTCTTGGGTACATCTCCAGCGGCGGAGACACCATTCCTGGTGTGGAAGCGGTTCCGGCATGGCGTGCCCGGGTCCAGGATGTGACGGTCTTCTACAAGGAGAGCGTGGCTACTGGAACGAGAACCGTGATCGTCCATCCTGGAGTTGATACGACATCTGGCTACGTCTGGTAATGCCCCTCCGTAACTCTGCTATGAGGTAGTCTTGACACAACATCTGGTGAGCGCCAGGTGTCACAACTGCCCAGGAGGAACCGGTGGCCGAAGGCTTCCGCATTGATGCTTCATGGCTTGATGCGATTGAACGCTACGTCACGGGCCTCCAGCAGGACGTGATGGATGCCGCCGATGCTGCTGTCGATGTGTTCCGGGACGAACTGGTTGACTACGCCAAGTCGAAGCCGAACTGGGTGAACCTGTCCGACAGCATCCAGACCTGGGCAGAGGACGGGCGAATGGTGGTCGGACTCCAGGGTGACGATTACGTCTCTCAGGCCGAGTACCTGGAGTTCGGTGACCTGCACAACCCGCCCGACTCGCTGTTCCGCACGGCACAGCATGTGACCATGCTCGCCCAGGAGAGGCTTGTCAGTGAACTGGCATCCCGTCGTCCGATCCGTATCCCTGGGATGGCGTGATGGTCGCCCAGTTCATCCCTGTTGGCAACCCTGACCTGGTCAAGCACACCGGGTTCATCCTTGCTGAAGACGAAGCCCTGAAGCAGTACCTTTCGGGCATGGCGGTACCCACTCGGCCTGGTGAAACCGCTCTTACCGACGTTGGCGTGTGGTTCCGCTACCCGGAGTCGGAGCGGACAATGAAGTTCCCGTTCATCACAATCGACCTCTTGGATGTGTCCCCCGCCTTCGACCTGCGGACCAGCGACTACCTCCAGGACAGTGTCGATCTGTACATGCCGTCGGAATCACCCGTCATCCCCAGCCCTGACCCCGGTATGGGGCTGACGATCCGGAACTACATCCCCTTTCGGCTCACCTATCAGGTGTCGGTCCACTGCCGTTCGTCACTGCACGACCGGTACCTGATGAGCAAGTTCATGACCGATGTGTTCCCCCCTCGCCCTCTGTGGTTGGGCGTAGACGCTGACAACACCTGGCGTCGCACGGAGTTGACGAACATGGCTCAGTCGGACATCACCGAGACCACTGAAAGCGGGAACAAGCGCATCTTCCGCAAGGTGTACACGATCTCCATGCAGGCTGAGATCCCCCAGGATGTCATCACACAGTCTTGGCAGGTCTTGCGGGCCTACGTCAACCTCTACGACAGGGAGACACTGGACACGTTCTTCCAGCCAGAACTTCCCACCGCCGACTTCGACCACGCCGATCCACCATTGGCGTACGCTGCTGCTCAGGCAGCAAACGCCAGTATCACCTCTTCGTAACGCCGCCTGGCTCGGATCACCCCCCGTAACACTCACCGGATTCACGTCTAACCCACAGGGAGTATCCCATGCCGCTCAATTACCGCCGTCCAGGCGTCTACCTGGAAGAGAGTCTGCTTTCTTCCGCAGGAGATGTCTCCAACGCAACCTCGGTCGCCGTGTTTGTCGGTGCCGCATCAAAGGGTCCCGTCAACGAACCGACCCGTATCGAGACCTGGGGCGACTACGCCACCCTGTTCGGTGGGTTCGACACCGTCAACGACCCTCAGACCAACAAGAAGGCGCTGTCGTACCTGCCGTACTCGGTGTACTCGTACTTCCAGAATGGCGGTCGGACAGCGTTCGTTGTCCGTGCCATCCCGGTAGCCAACGCAGGTACTGCTGCCAGCCGCACTGTGACCGGCAGCAAGTTCTCGGACGCCACGTCCAGCACTGCCTTCACGATCTCGGCACGGTCGGCGGGCAAGTGGGGCACGAACGTCTCGTACACACTGCGTATTCAGGAGACGGTCGGCGCTAGCCCGGTTACCGACGTGGTGTTCACCCTCCAGGTGATCCTGACCACCAACGGTGTCCAGGAGGTCGTGGAGTCCTACCCGAACCTGTGCGTCGCTGGCACCATCTCGGGCACTCGTCCGGTAGCAGAAGCGATCAACGATGCTGTGTCGGGAAGTCGCTACATCACGATCAGCGGGGCGAGCACGTCCGTCGCCCCTGCTGAGGCGACCACGCCCGTGGCCCTTCAGGGTGGTACGGATCCTCGTCTGCCGACCTCTGGCGATCTCGCAACATCAGCGATCGACGCTGTTGGGCGGGTCGAAGGCCCCGTGCTTCTCAACATCGCCGGTTACATCAGCGACGCTGACACGGTGGAGACGACCACTTGGGCCGACAACTACGTCGGTGCAACTGTGG
>Ga0214923_10008255_pt1 | contig 11151 bp, 5 predicted proteins | sample LL1510_MetaG_FD_177993 | JGI IMG/M metagenome (GOLD analysis project Ga0214923, IMG submission 177993) | Freshwater microbial communities from Lake Lanier, Atlanta, Georgia, United States - LL-1510 | ecosystem: Environmental > Aquatic > Freshwater > Lake | place: USA: Georgia | collected 2015-10-15 | reverse complement strand
ATTTATTCTTTACCAATATCAATTAATTATTTTTATAAACTATTTTATTTATAACTAATTAATGCTAATATTAAAGGACTACTATTAATTAACTATTAATACTATTATTTAGGATTAATTTTTTATTTGATAAATTCAAAATTTTATTTATTAAACATATTTCTAAACATTATATTATTAATTTTACTATATTATTTTTATTATAATAATTAATATAGATATAGATTGTTAAAAAATTGTAAATATTTAATATAATTAATTAGAAAAAATTTGTTATAATAATTATTAGTATTGTACTAGCATAAGAGATTAATGTTGATATAAATTAAAATAAATTATAATTTAAAATAATAATGATAAATGCATTTAAATCATTTAATTTCAGAAAATAATTTGGTTTAATAATTAAATAATAGTAATAATTAATGGTTATTAAGTATATCATTAGGATTCTTAGGACTGTTATCTGCTAAATCATTATATAGATTAGGTAGATACTATTAAGTTTAAAATTAAATATCAATTTTAGAAAGAAATATGTCTAATATACGGCTACATTTTTAAGATTTTTTCAACAATTTGAAGTGTTGAAAAGTATAAAGAATTTACATTTATTGATTTCTTAGGTATTAAGAAGACTTATTAATAAAAGAAATATTATTTAAATTATAAATAAATTTGTATAATGACTTCGTCATTAAATACAAAAATAATAAGATTTTTCGTTCGCGGTCTGGCGAACACTCTCTAATAGTCTTTAGACTTGTATTAATTCATAAATTATGTAAACATTAAATTAAATGTAAAATAAATAAGATTAATAAAATTTATATATTAATAATAAATTAGATTAATAAAATATTTATATTAATAGTAAATTTGAGAGTGTGCTAACGTGAACCGATAATCTATATAATAAATTTGATAAATAAGATGATAAGATTAATAAATTATATGATAAATTCGATAAATAAGATTATAAAATAGAATCATTATATTAAATATTAATAAATATGGATAAAAAAAAATTATGAATATGAATTCACATATAAATTTATTATTATTAACAATATAGTTTATTTTTTTTTATATTTATTAAGAGTTATTTATAAAATAAACAATCATCATTATATATATTATTTATTATGAAATTGTTAATTATTAATTAGTAAATATTTTAAAAATTGAAAATATATTTGAATAAATAATTTACAAATTATTGTTATATTTATTAATAATCCATTATATAATAGATTTAAATAAGATTAATATTTATTTATTATGAAATTTTGTAATTTTAGTTTACAAATAAATTATTATTAATATATTTTGATTTAATTAGTATATGTATAGTTTGAAAAAATCGCACAAATAATTAAATAATAAGTTATAATAATTAATTCGTTTTTATTTATTAAGATAAATTAGATTAATTTGATTATTATATTTATTATTTATTAAGATGAAATTGTTAACAAATAATACTCATTATATATTATTTAAATGATTATAAATTAGCAAATATTTGCTATTTTTATAATTTTATTTTAGATTTAATTTATAAGTATATATACTAGAAATAATTGTTAATTTATTTATTTATATATAAGATGATTAATTAAGAAATACCTGTTAAGATATAATACTTATTATATATTACCAAATTATTGTTATATTTATTTAAGATAAATTTTGTTATTATTTTATACATTATTATAGAAAAAATAGTAAATATTATAAAATAATTAATTACAAAACTCTTTAGATAACGTTCATAATTATATTTATAATTTATTTCGTTCTTTTATTACATAAAACGGATAGCGAGCGATTCACTCTCTATATGAAATAGTAAATTATAAATTAACAAATATTTACTATTATTTTTATTAATGATTATTAGTTTATATTTATAATTTAATTTGTATGTATATAATTAGAAAAAATTGCAAATATTATTAAATTATTAATTAACAAATAATACTTATTATATATTATTATAATTATGATTTTTATTTGTATTCATATAATTAGAAAAAATTACAACTATTATTAAACAATTTATTATAGTAATGATTATATAGTTATTATATTTTAATATTTTTATATTATATATTAAGATAAATTTCATAAATTACACGATTATATTTATATATACAATTGTTAATAAATTATTAATTAACAAATATTTGCTAGTATTTATTTATAAATTTTTATATTATTTTTGATTTAAAAATTAACATATATGTATAATTAACCATATTTAAATAATTATCAATTTAAAATAGTATATTAATTAGCAAATAATTATTATTATATTATAAAGAATTTATTTTTTAAAGTTGTTAAAGATTTTATATTATTTATTAACACATATTTGTTAATATTTTATAATATTAAATTAGCAAATATTTGCTATTATATTATTATATATTTATTTATTTTTTAAGAAAATTGTTAATTCTCAATTAGTTAATAATTTGATAATATTTTAAAAAAATAATCAAAAATATTGTAAATGGTATTATAAAATAAGTGATAAAAAAAATTGTAGATTTTACAAATACTTATAAGATAAATATAAATAATTATTTATCTATTATTTTACTTTAATTTATTTTTATTTTTTATATTTATATTTACAAAATAGTTAATTCTTTTATACTTATAAAATTATTTTATTAATTTCGCATTTTTAAATTATTATTAATGATTATGGATTTATAAATATTCGATATTATTTTATTAATATATTGTTAATTTATATTTGTTAACAAATAATATTTATTATATATTATATGTATTGTTAGAAAGAATTGCGAATATTATTTAATCATTAAAATAAGCTAATTTTCGCGAATTTTTATTACTTTTTAAATTATGATTTATTATATTATTATATAGTTATTTATTATTTATTATGATAAATTTTGTTAATTTAATTATTATATTATTATTGATTTATTAAGAGAAAATTGTTCATTCTTATCCAATAAATATTTATTAACAAATAATACTTATTATATATTGTAAAAAAAATCATTATAATTCAATTAATTTATCAGTAAATATTTATATATGAATTGAAAAAATATTATTATATAGTTAGTTATTTATATTTTTTATTATATATTTATATATGTAATTTATTGATAAAAATTGTTATAATTATTCAAATTTATCAATTTATACCAGTTGATCCTAAGCCATTTAAACCTCTTTCGGATTCTAAATTATCATATTCATCTTTAGTAATCTCTTGTATTGGAAGTGTGTAATATCGTTCTATTATCATTTGTGAAATTCTGGTAAATCTTTTAACTACATAATCAGTATCAGATAAGTTTCTTAAGATTACATTTATTTAAGCTTTATAATTAGGGTCTATTGTACCACCACATGTCATAATACATTAATGTGCCGACAAACCGCTCCGTGATGCTAAACGAATATAATAATTTTTAGGTAATTGTATTTTAATACCTGTTGGAATTATTTCTTAACTCCAAGCTTTAATAACGATATCATTTTCATTATTAGAATAAATATCCATTCCAGCAGCTAATGAATCAGATCTAACAGGCATTAATGCATTATTTTCTCTACATATTATTAATTTATCAATATTATTATCTTACATTTTATATATTTTCTTTATGATAATTAAACTTTTTATTTTCATTTAAAAGAATCTATATTAAAAGTAATGTAAAATTAAAAATAAGATACATTTATAAGTAAATGTATAGCAAAATATAGTGATTAATTTATATATGATAAAGTAGAATATATTGAATGTTCATAAAATATTATAGTAATATGTTCTTAATGTAAAAATGAAATATAAATTAAACCAGTTAATTTTCTAAGATATGATTTAAAATGTTCAAATTGTAATATTTAAGAAAGTCATATAGAATAATTTATCGCGAAATGTCAAGCAAAATATGGTGATTTATTTGATTATAGTTAAGTTGAATATAAGGATTGTAATACAAAAATCAAAATTATATGTAATAAATGTAAAGAGGCGATATATTAAATTCCTAGAAATCATTATAATAATTAAATTTGCGAAAATTGTTTTAATAAAGAAAATTTTATTAAAAACTGTATTAATAAATTTTAAGATAAATATGATTATAGTAAAGTTAAATATATTAATGGTAATACAAATGTAACATTAATTTGTAAATAATGTAATAAAGATTGGAATGAAAAACCTTATAATATCCTTCATAGAAAAGTAAAATGTACAAATTGTTATATTTAAAAATCGTAATATGATTTATGTATTGATAAATGTAAATAAGTTCATGGCGATAAATATGATTATTCAAAAGTATAATTTACAAAATAATCCGATAAAGTAATAATCAAGTGTTTAAAATGCGATAAAGAGTTTATTTAAAATTTATAATCGCATATGAATAATGCGAATTGTCCAATATGTGCTAAAAATAATATGAAAAAAACATAAGAATAATTTATTATAGATGCTTAAAAAATTCATGGAAATAAATATGATTACTCTTAAGTTAATTATATTAATACTAATTCAAAAGTTACGATCATCTGCCGCTAATGTTCTAATATCTTTATTTAACGGGCAAGTAGTCATATTGAATAGAGAGGGTGTAAAAAATGTGCGATTATACATAATTCAAAATTACATAATTATACTTAATAATAATTTATAGATAAATGCAAAAATATACATAAAGATAGATATTCATATGATAAAGTAGTTTATATAAATTCAAAATAAAAAGTTATAATTACATGCAATAAGTGCTCCAATGATTTTACAATTATTCCAAAATCAATAATTTAGGGAGCCGGTTGCGGAATTTGTCTTTATAAAACGGAAAATATAGTTTATGAATTTTTATAACAATAATTTAAAAATTATAAAATAGAATGTCAAAAAATATTTAATAATTTAAAATCTGATAAATTATGTAATTTAAAATATGATTTTTATATTTAAGAATTTAATTTATTAATTGAAATAGATGGACGACAGCATTTTTATAAAATTAGAAATTTTGATTTTGATCTGACTTAAAAACATGATAATAGAAAAAATAATTATTGTTTGAATAATAACATTAATTTATTAAGATTATCATAATAAGATATTTTAGATTTTGAGCATAAAAAATAAAAAAATAACTATACATTCTTTTATTCCTTCGTAACTAGCTACGAAAATATAGGATTGAATATATAATTGATTTTATTAAGAAAATCGGATAATTATATTAAATAAATGAATGATTTATTACAAATTATAAATTCTTATATATGAATATTTATTATTATTATTACTTATTATGAAATTTTATTATATAAATTATTTTTTTTTCATTAAATTATTATTTACAAATTAAGCAATATTTTATAAATGATTTAATAATATTTACGAATTTTTATAAATGAATAATTAACAATTTATTTAACATTTAAAGTGAATATATTAAAACAATTTTTTAAACATATAATTATTAATAAAATCGTTTAATTTATGTATTTAACTATTTTATATTTTTTGTAATTAACAATTTATTATCAATAATATTTGTGAATATATAAATAATAAATCATTTATATTATCATTATTATCTATTAACAACATTATAACACTTTTATTTGCAATATTTATGAATGAATTATATTAAAGCAAATTTTTAAACATATAATTATAATAATTCGCAATATTTATAAATGATTAATTAGATTGCTACTCGGCTAAAGCCCTTTTACAATATTTAATTTCTAGATATAAGAAAATATTATTAATAAAAGGAATAATTATTTAAAATTAAAATGAATTTGTATAACGACAAAGTCGTTAAATACAAAAGTAAAATACTTTACAATCTTAATACCTTTCAACAAATTTAAAGTGTTGAAAATGAATAAAAAATTAAGTCGTGTAATAATCATTTCTATTTAATATATTGAGTAATATAATCTAATTATTATTTTATTTATATATGAGATGTCTCAATATTTGCGAATTTATCATTAAAAATATCAATTTATTTAAATATAACACCATTAATATCTTTTTATTATAAATTACTAATTTTTATCTATTAAATTATAGTATCAACTTTTTAATCATATCTATCATTATTTTTATTTAAAAATTATAGAATATATATCATTATTTGTAATATTTTATGAATGATTAATTTGCATTTTAAAGTGAATTATATTTATTATAATAATAATAATCATTTATATTTAATATATTCAGTAATAATATCTAATTGGTTTTTAGCTTATATACTACATTCTTCATTATTTATCAACTTATTTAGATAATTTTTCATTATATATTATAAATATTATAGTTTATTAACTTACATTACTTACGTTAATAATATAAAAATATAAAATTTATATTCATTATTATATATTATTAATGAATTAAACTTAATTTGTAATATTTATATTAATAGATTGTTAAAATTTGATATATGTGGATTCCCATAGACCAAAAATAATAAATAAAATATCTTATTTAATAAATATTTAATTATTTTTATTTATAATAAAAATGTAGTAACCGGGAATTCCCGGTAACATAAAAAATCATTTATATTTAATATATTTTATAAATAAATAATCATTAAAATATTTTACAAAAATACATTTTAAAATTTATCTATAAATTAATCTTTTATTTATATAAATTATATAATGATATCATTATATAGTAAATATAAAATAAAATTTATAATCATTTTTATTATGTTTAATTCATTATAAATTCCTTAACAATAATGATTAAATAACTATTTAAGATATAAATAAAATGATAATTAAATAATTTTATAAACTAGATATTCATTAGAAAATTAATAAATAAATAATAAAAAATAAAAAATAGATTATTATTTAAATAAGTTAACTAATAATATTTAGAATATATATAATTATATTGTAATAAATAATAAATTACAAAATAGTAAATTGAGAATTTGTTTATAAAAATTAAGAAAATTAATTTCCAAATTTATTTAGTATTTATATAAATAATATTCATTTAAATATTTGAAAACTATTTTGTAAATAATTATCAAATCTATTAAAAAATGAATCTTTAACAGGATTAGTATTATCAAATTTATATAAATTATATTAAGATATTTTAGTATGATCGATAATTTCTTAATTATTTTCAATTTTTTAATCGAAACAAATTATATTAAGATCTCCATTTTATGAAGGTGTAATATAAACAGGAAATCTAGTTTAATCGAGTATAAAATAAGATCCGGCTTAATAAGCAATAGCAAATCCATTAGGTTCATTTACATTAATAGTTACATACTATACTTACGTTTCATAACTCCAACAAACTCCAGGTGTGTATGTTTTACATACTCTATCTTCTTTTCTTTCTTATTTTTAATTAATAATTTTTAAAGGTATAGATAAAAATTTAGAATCCGGAGGATTAGCATTATTAATACTAACTTAATTAAATTTAAATCTACCTGGAACTAATTATAAATTTTAATCAGATCTATATTCCATTAAAATTTGAAATATATGTTATGGTTTTTAATATTAAGATTAATCATAACTTCTAATAGATGAATCTTAAAATTCAATTCCATCAGGTAAAACTTATTATAATGATTTAATAATAGGTGAATATTTATTACCAATTTAATTAATATTAAATTAAAATAAAGGTTCTCCTTTAATAACATTTCCTCCAATATCAAATTATTATAATTATATATTTTTTGGAATTTAACATAAATTAGACATTAAATTTTTATTATTCCATAATAATTTATGAATTCCTGCACTTTTATGTGATATATAATAAGATAAAGAAGAATCATCTTCAATAATTAAATAAAAAGGATTATAATAAGAAGCAAATGTTCGACTTTAATTTAAATTTCTATCACATGGAATAAATTTTTTACTTCCATTTAAAATTAATTATTAATCAGATTCACTATAAGTTTAAAAATTATCATATGTTAAATATGGATTATTTATATATGGATATTATTAATATTAACTACTATCAATAATAATATCTTTACCATCAATTCCAACAGGAATTAATTCTCCAATATCATTAATACGATAAAAATTAACAATATTATCAATATTAACTTCATCTATAATAGGAGAAAATACTCGATTATTATTTTAAAATCCATATAATTTATTATTACTATCTTTTTATATAGTTGTTACTTATAAATCATATAAATTATAATTTGGAAATATAAATGGTTAATTATTAGGATCTGAAGAATTTGGATTTTTATTTCTATCTAATTATTTAATTGTTATCTATTAATTTATATTATCTGTTAAATTAGATGATATATTTAATTATCTTAATGAATTTTAAATATCAAATGTTTAAGATGCATAATATTTAGGAGATTTCGGTAATAATCCTAAAACTCCTAACTAACTAAAAACTCCAAAAACAACATCTGTATTTCGAGATTATATATATTTTTATTATAATGGAACTAATCCTTATGATTATTATAAATCATCAGTTGGTAAATCTTTATAAAAATCAGTAATATATTCATTATTATATAAATATTAAGGATTAAAATTTATAGAATTCCAAATTATTATATTTCCTGCATATAATAATAATTCTCCTTTATTTGATACCTATAAACTAGTTAATTTTATACCTAATGTTTTCATATAATAATCATCGTGCGATTTCCATATAAATTATCCATTATTACTTCTTATTAGTATTCCATTTTATGTAAAATTCATAATAGTACCATATTTTGGTGATAATTTATCTTTTTCTTTATATATAGCACTATGAGATTCCCAAATTATTTAATTTCCTTAATTTACAGTTAAATTACCATCTATTGATAAATTTAATGAATATACATTATTTTATGATATAATCATATTTTTATTATTTAATGTATCATTTATTTTCATTTATAATGGATATTAAGGAGTTTAATTAAATAAATCATTTAATTATTACTAATTTTATTAATTATTTTAAGATTATTATACATTTTATGTTTATAAATATTTTGTAGGATCAATATAATCAATTGTACTTTATAAATTATCATTTTATAAATTATCATTTTATAAATTATTATTTTATTTATTATCATTTTATTTATAAATATATTCATAAAATAAAATAAAAATTATTATTATAACAATAATTCCGATAGTTATATACATTTAATGATCTTATAATATATTTCAATATTATAAATAAATAAAAATTTTATTTAATTTAAAAAGAAAGCAATAAAATGATTAAATAATATAATAATTGTGAAACTAGTGAAAAAATTAATGAAATTCATAATTAGTTAATATATTAAAATAAATAAATTTTAGATTCATAAAATAATTTAAATTATCTTTATAAAATGAAATAAGATTAATAATCTTAATTAGATTTAATTATTCATTAATAAGAAATTATTAAAATATTACTTACTAAAAATTTATAATTAACAAATAATAATAATTATTTATAATAAGAATTATATTAACTATAATTTTAATAATAATAATAATAATTAAAATTTGATATATAAATTATAAATTAACAAATTTAATTATAAAATTTTATATGTTAATAATAATAAAAATAAATATAATAATAATATTGAAAACTATTTTTAAAAAATAATATAAAATGATAATAAATAATTAATATTATAATATTTTATCTTAATAATAATATAATTTATAATATAAATAATTATAATAATTAAGTTCTTAATTAGTAAATATAATACCTATAAAAGTTTATAAAATATATTATAATAATAATTTAATTAAATTTTTTATAGATATAAATAATATAAAAAATTCATAATAATATCATATATAATAAATAAGTAAACATATATTAGATATTATTGCTTCTTTAGAAATATAAAAAAATAAATAATAATTAATTAACTATAATAATATAAACAGTAATATAAATATATAATTTTATAAATTTGTATTATAATTATTTAATATTAATGAATTATATTAGATTAAATAAATGTTTAGTTTTATATAATAAGATTTATTATAATTATATATGTAGTAATTTATAAAAATTAAATTATTTTAAAATAAAAAATCATATATATAATCTATTAATAAAGAAATGATTTATTTTAAATCAAATATTTATATATAAATAGAAAATATAAATACAATATATAATTATCATTAAGAAAAGAGCTGAATTCCATTATTTGCATTATTCGAATTAGAAGCTAATCTAATAGAAAATTCAGTTTTTTTTGTAACTAATTTAATAAATATAGTATTTAATCTATTAATACTTATTCTTGGTAATGAATTTATTACTATTGTAAATAATTATGGCACTATTGTAGAATCAAAATTAATTGAAAATTATGTATTATTAATAACAGTAACATTCCAAGTACCAATAATATTATTAACTTATGGTAACGAAACTGAATTTATAGTAATTTAATCATTATTTTATAAACAATGTGGAATAGGTGATATAATTATAGTAGGATTTGAAGGATTAACATTCATTTATAAATTATTAGTATAATATCCTAATGATTAATCAGCAGGTCTATTAGGACTAGTAATAATAAGAGGATTTAATTAAATAGGAATTTAAAAAGAATATAAATCAATAATAGAAATACGATAATAATTTTAATAATAAGTTTCAACAGTATTATTATATTAATCATAAAATCCAGGAACAGAAAAATTATCTATATATATAATATCAACATTTGATAAATTATGTGGTTAATTATTTATACGATAAAATGTTAAAAACGGTTATGTATAATCAATAAAACATTCATAAGTATCTAATTCAAAATTATATGGTTTATAAGTATTAAATTAAAATGTTAATTAATTATCAAATCTTTATTCATTTGAAAAATTAAAAATATCATCTAAAGGATTCGCATATAATTATGTAATATCATCAGAATTTTATACAATTTCAAAAATAAAATGATATTTATAACCATAATGTGAAATATATGCTTATGATTAAAATTCTAATATTAATACATATAATATACCAAAATGTAAATCGTCTATTTAATTACTAATATTTAATATTTTTCTACTTAATTAAATTGGAGA
>Ga0214923_10008254_pt1 | contig 11151 bp, 12 predicted proteins | sample LL1510_MetaG_FD_177993 | JGI IMG/M metagenome (GOLD analysis project Ga0214923, IMG submission 177993) | Freshwater microbial communities from Lake Lanier, Atlanta, Georgia, United States - LL-1510 | ecosystem: Environmental > Aquatic > Freshwater > Lake | place: USA: Georgia | collected... | reverse complement strand
TGCACTGACCTCATCTAAACTATCAGGTCTATATTTTTCAACCCATAATTTATCATTATTCATTATATCAAAATGATAATTATCTTTTAATTAATATTAAAAAAATTGATTTTTTAATGTTATATTATTTTTATATATATTTTTATCAATAACATTATTTCCTTGCTATTTTTAGCAAAGTGTGACAAATGGCGCTTGCATTTTTTGGGCGTCTGGATTTAGTATTGAGTACCTTGCTTTTCGTCAGTAATGGCGACGGTGAAACACTCACAAAATATGAGAGTATCACATTTCTGATTAACACACTGAGCTTTGTGTATAGTTTTCCAGAAATCCTCAAGCTCATCTCTGAAGCAATCAAAGAAAAAGACCTCTCGGATTATATACTACATATATGCGACGTAGTTTCAGAAATGACATTTTTAAAAGACCGTTCGTCAGGTGTCCGTTTTTATAATATTGCATGCTTGTTAAAAGCGATGCAATCTTATATACCATACGACTTTAAACGTAGTTCCAGGGAACTTGTTTATAGAATGTTCTTAGGAGAAATTCCTCCATCATGTCTGCTAATACTCGCCAAATATGCATATGACTGCTATTTATGGAGTGATTCTGAGAAAGAATGCTATGATTTATTCTTTAGTCTAATGAAGCAAGAATCGATCAAGGTGTTTATTGATTGTTTAACTCCGAAAGAGAGGGAAATATTTGATAAAATTTCTAAATTTATAGGAAACCAAATGGTTCCGGCTTCCAAACAAGAACTCCAAAAAATAGAGGAATTTCTGAAAGTTTGCTATAAACTGAAGTGCGACGGCATAAAAGAAGGAGATATCGATGGAAGAAATAAAATAGTTAAGCCTGAATATACTCAGGAATTTTTGGATATGTTGGGAAAAATCAAGCGCGACGAAAGGTTTAAAGCTTTCATGGAACGTTTTCAAAGTGGTAAAATGATGGCGAGTTATGGACCCGACGCCGCACAAGAATTTGAAGATGAAATGAGGGAAAGTATATACAATACACTAATATTTAAAAGAATCTTCCCACCAGGTTTTGAAAAAATCTTTCCCCCGGATTTTTAAAAATAAAATATTTTATTTGAATAAAAAAACTGAAATTATAATTTTATAATTAATTATATTATAAATATTATAAAACCTCTTTATATTCTGGTCTGGTGTTAAGATGTCATCGGTTCAATATACTCAAGAAGCATTGAAATTATTAACAAATATGAAAATGAAAAGCCTAATTAACAATCATGAATATTACTATGTATCACCTGAAGTTCTGAAAGAAGTTTTCAAACATTTCTCAGGAAAATATTCACTCATAGAGATTTTCAACATGATATATATAGTAATTGAAAGAAAAGGAGTCGAACGTAATTTTAATAGATTAATGCGGGTAGTATTAGAATTATACAAAGGAACAATATATTATGATATTGCATTCCTCGCATATAATACAATTTATGCACCAACTGAATATGTGTTAGATGTTATGCTTGGTAAAACAAAACCATCTGTTATTACTTTTTTCTTAAATATTGCATTTGAAAGTTATAAGAAATATTTAGAAAATCGCAAAGAAGATTATTTATCAAATACTTATCCTAAAAGGAATACTGAATATGAAATGTGTTTAGAGTGTTTTGAAATAAAATCATTCCTTAAAACATATGAAAGTGATAAAATATATAGGATGAATGATTTGCTAAAAAACCCTCGATCTATTTTTGTATCAAAGGAGGTATGTGATAGTGATTCAAGAGGTTTTGAGAATCAGTCAAGATTATATAAAGAACTTGAGCGGATTGCAGGGGAATAGTAGTTTCAATTTATTTTGAAATATAAAAATTGAAAGTTCAAAGGTTTGAATGTTTTATATAATTTTATATATTGTATCTATAGCAAGCGACATCTGATTGACTTCCTTAAGTTTGAGACCGACATAGACGTGTCTGGTATCATGAATAGTGTTAGAAACGTCCAGTTGTTCTTGTCGTGTTGGATTCCGGGAAATGTGCCTTTCTGGCCCTTATATATCGGTGTCTTTCAGCAAGATATTGACATGAAGTCCTATAAAAAAATTGCAGCCCACGTTGCGAACGAAGCTCAAAAAATCGTGGAGGCGGAAAAGAAAGAGTTCGATCTTACACTCTTTTACGTCGGTGTATTAGGTGTGTTGCGTGGCATCCGGTTCGATCAATCCTATCATGGATTCGACCCAAGTTGGAGAGAAAATCTTATGGATTGCATCGGTTGCAAGCCTCGATCAATCCTTACACGAAGTTGCATAAAAAACCTTATTCGATCAGAAATGGTCGAAGAATTTAGCGAGGACCTGAACAAAACGATATCAATTCTGACGGATAGCAAAAAAACCAAGGAGGAGGTTCAGGCTGCGATAGAAAAGTTCGGAGAGACACCACACGTCGTTATCTCATTGTGAATGACGCGTGTTGGTTTGGTGATTGTTGCTTGCAACGGTTTCGTATCGGTTTTATTTTACCGGTAGTGCATTGAAATAATATTATTTCAATAAATTTAAAAAAAAATGAAAAATAAAATGTTTGAATGTTTCATATAATTTTTAATCATAAACGTTTCAAAAGAGCCTTGAAATGAACGAATTCTCACTTTCACGTGAAATTACATTCTATACAGGAACACCTGGTGAGGACGGAGAAAAACAAGCGAAAGAAACAAAACGAATCTTTCTCCTGCTATTATCTGGTGCATGTGCCACCAACACTTGGCCTCCAGCGAACGGAGAAGGAAAATTGCGCATTTATGAAGGGCCGCTGAACACGATACCTTTCAAATTTGTCATCCCTTGTGAAAAACCTGGGGATGAAGGAGTGCTTCAGATCGCAATAACCTTTAGAATTGTGATTGTTTACAACCCATTCATTCGGTCCAAACAGTGGGCGTTGGAAGCGACCACAATCATGACAGATGAGCGCGATGAGGTCATCCATCAAATCTGTGTTCCCTACACGACACGGCAAAACGAAATCGAGTGGGTGAAGAATTTCGTAGAGGGGACTGTCTGCGCGCCCTACGCTACGATGTAGCACAATATTTATTAATGTATGAGTTTCCTATTCTACGTTGTTGCACAAAATTTATTTTTGCACACTGTATAAATATTAAAACGAGGACTATTTCAATAAATTTAAAAAAAATGAAAAAAATATATTATAAATAATAATATGTAATATATTACATGTCATTTTTCATCATTTCTCAGTTTATTGATTACCTTATTCCTAAGCGGATGTGTTGTGGGTGTTCCGGTGCGTCCAATCACATCTCTGCATGCTTTAAACAAGAACGAAATATTATCATTTGGAGTAAATGATGAGAAGGTTCATTCAGAAGTTTCAGCAATTTCAAAGTTAAAGAAACTTAAGGATAGGCTAAAGAATCCCAAGAAAATTGATATTATAGTTTTACGTGTTTCATCAACCGGAAAATTAGGAATGTCTAAGCCATGCAAACATTGTATATTTGCATTATCAAGTATTCCATTAAAGTTGGGGTATAAAATTGATGATGTATATTATAGTAATGATACTGGCACCATATCTAAAACAACTATGACACATTTATTAAAGGAGGATAACCCGCATGTTTCACGCGGCAATCGTTAAAACTCTTGAGTATCCTTGCAGTAATCGTTGAAACTCTTGGTTATCCTTGCAGTAATCGTTGAAACTCTTGAGTATCCTTGCATCGTTGAAACTCTTGAAATTAATATTTAAAAATTAATATTATAATTAATTATAATATGATTAATTTATTTATATTTCACCGTGATTTAAGATTATATGATAATACAACATTAATCCATTTATTAAAAGAGAAAGAAAATTGTATCCCAATATTTATATTTACTCCCGAACAAATTAATCCTAAAAAAAATAAATATTTTTCAAATAATTCAGTTCAATTTATGATTGAATCTTTACATGAATTATCAAATGATATCCAAAAATATAAAGGGAAAATGTATTTTTTTAAAGGGGATAATATTAAAGTTATCAAAGCAATCCATAAATTAATAGGAATAGAATCAATTAGTTTTAACATTGATTATACACCTTATGCAACAAAAAGAGATAACGAAATAAATAAATTTTGTAATGATAATAATATTATATGTTATATGAAAGAAGATTATCCATTATATAATATATTAAATAATGAAACAAAAAAAATAGATGGAACACCATATTTAGTATATACCCCATTTTTAAAACATTTGACAAATAATATCAAAGTTAGAGAAGTTGATAAATATAATAAATTTAAATTTATCAAGAATAAAGAATTAGAATCATTAAAATATCATATGGATGAAAAAGAAATTGATGATTTTTACAAAGAAAATAAAGATGTTAATGTTAGAGGTGGGAGAAGTAATTGTGTCAAAATATTAAATAATATTGATAATTTTAAAGAGTATAGTAAAAAAAGAGATTTCTTAATTTATAAAACAACATTTTTAAGTGCAGGATTACATTTTAATATTGTTAGTATTAGAGAAGTTTATCATAAAGTTTATTCTGTTCTTGGAAAATCATCAGGTATATTAAGAGAATTAGTTTTTAGAGATTTTTATATGAATATAATTCATAATTTTCCATATATATTACAAGGTCAAATTAAAGGGAAAAATATAAGTTATAAAAAAGAATATGATAACATTAAATGGTCTTATAATAAAAATAAATTTGATAAATTTTGTTCTGGTAATACAGGATTTCCTATTATTGATGCATGTATTAGACAATTATTAAAAACTGGTTATATGGTTAATAGAGGTCGTATGGTTGTAGCAAGTTTCTTAACAAAAGATTTACATATTGATTGGAGATGGGGCGAACAATTTTTCGCACAACATTTAGTTGATTATGATCCAATTAATAATTCACAAGGATGGATGTGGACCACTGGTAATGGAACAGACGCCCAACCTTGGTTTAGGATATTTAATCCATGGACCCAACAAAAAAATTATGATAAAGATTGTGAATATATATTAAAGTGGGTCCCAGAACTTAAAAATGTATTAATTAAAGATATTCATAATTGGTTTAAATCAGATATAAATGAAAAATATAAAGATATTAATTATCCTAAACCAATGATAATACATGATGAAGAAAGGTTAGAAACAATTAAACTGTATAAAGAAGGATTAAAATAAATTATCAAAGCCACCTAATAATAACATTAATAATTTCAGGTGGTAATCTTTCATAAAGTTTTCTAATAGAATATATAATTTTATGACACAATACATAATTTAATTCTTGATGTTCTACAGGATACATTAATTCAATTGGAAATGATCCATGTATGTATAACTCATATAATGTCATTGATTTCAATCGTGTATATTCATCAGTCGGTTTTATAATTTGAGTAATTTTTTTTTCAAAATCAAAACCACATTTATTCAAAGTTTGATATAATATAACATAATCTAACAATTTATCTTTCTGAATAAAATTATACATTCTTTCACTATTACAATTAAAACTATGTAAAAAATCACTATTTGTTCCAAATCCAAATGTTTTAATAATATCATTAATTTTTGCTTGAATTATTTTTGACTGTTTTCTGTCAGATTCATAATCTATTTCACTATCAGTAAAAAACTCTATAATTAATTCCGGTCTTTGAAAAATTAATTTGTAGAATTCACATTTGATCTTATCACAATCTGATAACGGACGAAACCCGCCAAAATATGATTCCCTTTGCATATTAATTTCAGTAAAAGTCTTGAAAGTGATAATCTTAGTTCTCATCTTTTCAAACAATAGTTCAAAAATAATTGGGTGATTTACTGTTAAACCACGTTCAAATAACTTTATTATACAATTAAAATCAAAAGAATCCACTGCATTATACATTAAATGTGTATATCGCGGGTCAGTATATACAAAATTAATTGAATCAAATAAATCGAATAATTCATCAACAACCTCTTTTGAAAGTATAGATTCTGACTTAATTGCATGGTCGAGTAAAGAATATGAAATAATTGGTTCATCAGGATTATATTGATCCGTTAAAAGATAACCATTAATAGTTTCAGGCGTGAGATAGTTTCTACAAAAATATATAAATTTATCAATACGATTGTCATTATGTTTTTGTTCTGTGATTTGTTTAATTATCATATTTTGAAATTCCAAATCATTTGGATCAATATATTCTTTAAGAATCATATAATCAATAATATCAATAATAAGATGTAAAGAGAGTATAAATAATTCATCAAATAATGTAGAAATATTATGTAATTCATGATTATATAAAGTATAATATAATACTTCACAATAATTATATATGCTCTCATTCGATTCATTAATTGTTAAAATTAATGAATCTAAATAATCATATATTTCAGGGCCTGATTTTGATGAAATTAAAGCAATTAATGTTCTAATATATGTTGTTTCGTGGGCTCCATCATACAAGATTGTTTCTGTATCATAATCATAATCATAATCATCACTCATTTTTAAATCTTCACAAATTTAAATATAATAAAATAATAAAATATTTAATATAATTATTTCAATTTTTTTATATTTAACATAATTTATCAATAATATTAAGTGAAATAATTGCATTATTAACTAATGATTCTATCAAATATAATTCTTCATCAGTGAAAAGATTAATATTATCTTTACAATATGCGCCAATAATATTATCATCCTTATCAGTTATAAATCTCAATTGTCGTGTGAATTGATGAATATGAATTCTTCGAACATACTCACTTGGATGTTCATCTAAATATTTAATCCATGATGTTGTTTTAGGTAATTCAAAACCACCCTCATAAGAATGATTGATAGATATATATAATAAAATTTTAATATCTGATTTTGCAATTTGGTTAAAAACATCATAACAAATTTCATCTTTCATATTATTTGGGAAAGGTTTGATAAATGTGATACTTGAGCGCAAACTGGGTTTAATTACAGATACCATTGTTGCAGACATTATTATTATTATAATATATATAATAATAATAATTTTAATTTTCATTTTTTTATATTTCAAAAGTATATGTATTTAATTTATCAATATTAATATCATAATTAGATAATATTATTACATAAGTATCTTGAATTGTTTTATTTTTATATAAACCAAAATTATAATCAATATAAGTAAAATTTTCTTTACTAATCATTTTTAATCCCTTAAAATATATTGATTCTTTCATTTCTTTAATAATTTCAAAATCCCCATAATCAATATTAGTTTTATGATTCATTAATGTTTGTCCTTCAATATCCCAAATAGGAATAGTTATTATGAATGTTAATTTTTCACTATTATTTAAAAAAGTAAATAATTTTTGAACGCCTTTATTAATAATATCTTTTTGATATGGTGGGTTAAAACCAAATGTTCCTTGTAATGGTGTTATGTTAAAAAAACTACCAACAGAACCAAAATGTTTTTCTAAATCATAATAGACGGAACAATAATGATTAAAATGATTATTAATAACAGATGCAAAACATTCAAAATTTAGATTATAATCATTATTCATTTGATTCATGATTGTTGGTAAAACAGCTAATTGATGATTATTAGAACCTAATAATTGATATCTATATAAAATAGCCCAAATATAATCATCTATTTTATTTTCAGGACCAGAATATATTAATAATAATTTTTCATATATTACAGTTGGGATTAAAATATTATTTAATATATTACACATTCTTTTATTTTTGATATCAAATTCAACATTAATGTCAAATTTATAGAATGTATTTTTATATTTATATTTTGTTATAGTATATTTATTATTATTATTTTTAAATAATTCTGAATTATAATAAACTGATAATAATTTTAATTGAAGTTTGTAAGTATTAATTAATTTTGATAAAATATTAGATATTTTATCATTAACATTAACAATTTTAGTATCAAATTTGCATAAATCTATTAATATATTTTTTAATATTGCTGTATTATTATAATTAGATGGTAATAAATAATCATCATTAAAATCATAATCTATATATAATGAAAAAATCCAACTTGAAAATATATTTGTTAATGTCCTATTACATGATTTTTTAACAGAAAATATTTTAGTCCCAAAAGATGAAATACAATCACTGATGAAAGTTTTAACAATATAACAAAATAATTTCCCTTTATACAATTCTAATAATGGTTCTAATTTAGATGTTTTCTGTGTATTAATTTGTAGTTTAAAATAATTAGGGGAATCTATATTAAATTCTAATATATTCATTATTATTATATAAATATTATTTTCTTAACCCATATTTTTTACATGGTCTTTTTTTAGCACGTTCTCTTAAATAATCATCTATTAATAATTCATTCTGATAATCCTCATCTGAATTATATTCAATAATAATAGTTGGTTGATTAATTAATTCATTAATTTTTCTTTTCTTAGAAAATCTATTACGATATGATTCATCTATATCATAAATAGATTTTGTTAAATCATTTGTAAAAGATTCAAATATATTACTTTTATCCATAATATATATAATTATAATATTTTTAATTAATTTTATAATCAAATTTTTTCATAATGCGTCTCTATTAATTAAATAATATTAATATAAATAATGTTTAATTCTCAAGATAAACAAGATGAATATTTAGAAACTAATATTTTTAAAGGATACAAAAATGGGTTTTATATGGATGTCGGAGCTCATGATGGTATTACCATAAATAATACATTATATTTTGAAAAATATAATAATTGGACTGGAATAAATGTTGAGCCAATAAAAACTGTTTATGATAAATTACTTATTAACAGACCAAATAATATTAATATTAATTGTGCTATATGTAATAATGATGGTAATGCTGAATTTATATGTAATGTTGGATATACTGAAATGCTATCTGGATTAAAAGATTGTTTTGATGATAGACACCATCAACGATTAAATTATGAAAATGAAATATTCGATTCGAAAACAAATATCATAAATATTAATACAAGAAGAATAGAATCTATTTGCGATGAATATAATGTAAAACATATTAATTATTTATCTATTGATGTTGAAGGCGCTGAGTTAGAAGTTATCAAATCTATTAATTTTAAGAAAGTTTTCATTGATGTAATTGGTTTTGAAAATAATTATGATGATATGAGTATTCCAATAATTGATTACTTAAAAACAAAACATTATGTTGTATTTTACAGATCTATGGATATTTTTATGATTCATAGGAATTCAATTTTTTATAAAAATATTTAAAAAATATAAATATAAACCATTATATATGGATTATCACATTAAATATATTAAATATAAAAAAAAATATCATGAATTAAAAAAATTATATGGAGGATTAAATAAATTAGATTTTGAAGAAGATGATTACGAAGAAGATGAAGATTATGATGAAGACGATGATGATGAAAGGACAATTAAAATTAAACAAGATTTAATAGAAAATTCATCTGATGAGGATTTAGTTGATTTACCATTAGATTTCTTTAAAAAATTAAAAACAATATATCCTTCAACTAAACATGATGAGGAAAGGTTAGATAATGAATATAAAGGTCATCCAATTACATATGGGGAAATGGAATATAAAGGTATTAATAAATTAATTAAACATTTATTAGAAACTCATAAAGTAGATTTTAAAACTTTTATTGATTTAGGTTCAGGTCGTGGTAAATTACCTTTCTATGTTGCAGGATTTAAACAAATTAATAAGTCAATTGGGGTTGAAATTGTTAAAGAAAGACATGAAGATGCAGTTGAGATTAAAAGACGATTACAAGAACATTATGAAATAGTTAATAAAGTCATATTAATAAATAATGATTTTAATAAAGTGGATATATTAGAATATACAAGAGATATATCATTAGTATGGATTAGTAATTTAATGTTTGAACAATCATTAACAGATAAGTTATTTACACAGTTGATATCTAAATTACCATCAAATAGTATTATAGCTTGTTCAAAAGAACATTCATTAGATTCTGATAAATTAACATTATTAGGGAGATTGAGAGTACCAATGTCATGGAAAAAAGACCATATAGTTTATATTTATCAAATTAAATAATTATTTAAAAAAAGGATATATTAATAATATTAATGAATAAAATAGATATATCATCATTTATATTATTTAAAACACATTCAGAAACACAGGAATTAAGTAATGAAATATTAAAGAAATTAAATTTAATATTTCCAGACATTGATAAAAAAAGAAATAGAAATAAAAATAAAAATAATGTTTTAAAAACCCAAAAAATATTAATTCAAAAAGAAAATATTTCTAATAAAGTTAATATGATTTTAAATAAATTATCTGAGAAAAATATAGATAGTTTAGTGATTGAATTTATTAATAGTATTAATCAGATTTCAAATGAAACATATGAAGAAATTTTAAAAACATTTTATATTAAAATAATTTCCGAGGTTAATTTTATTAATATATATTTAAATTTTTTAAAAATTATTAGTTGTGTATATAATAAAGTTCAACAATATAATCTATCTTTTCTATATAATATTATTGAGAGTAAATTTAAAAATGATTATACAAATTATGAAATATCATTAATATCAAATTTAAATTTTATTAATGATTTAAATGGTGAAACAAATAGATTAAATAATTTATTATTAATTAATAAATTAATAGAACATAAATTATTATCAGAGAATGTTTATAAATATTGCGATGATGTTATATTAAATCAAAATATTTTTTATTCAGATATTTATTATTGGTTCAGTTATAAAAATAATAAATTAACTATATCAGAAGAAAATAAAATAAAAGAAATTATTACTACTAAAAATATATCAATCCGAGATTCTATTTTATTAAAAAATATGTGTTCTAATATTCAAAATAATAAAGATATTAGTAATAAAATTGAGTCAAATATTGATACTATTAATATTGAGTCTAATCATATTATAGATGAATATTTAATGATAAAATCTATTAATGATATTAAATATTTCATTGAAAATAGATGTGTTGATACAATCACTAAAAATAAATTTTGTGAGATATTAATTAATAAATATTATAT
>Ga0214923_10008252_pt1 | contig 11154 bp, 11 predicted proteins | sample LL1510_MetaG_FD_177993 | JGI IMG/M metagenome (GOLD analysis project Ga0214923, IMG submission 177993) | Freshwater microbial communities from Lake Lanier, Atlanta, Georgia, United States - LL-1510 | ecosystem: Environmental > Aquatic > Freshwater > Lake | place: USA: Georgia | collected... | reverse complement strand
ATAGTGGCCCTTGAGCCAAGTGAGCTAGACCCTACAGATACTGCAGATCACGCAATCGATGCCTTTAAGAAGAGTGCAGTCCGAACAGTAATAATTAGTGCACGTCGTGGTCCTGAGCATGCAGCGTTTACTTCTCCCGAACTTCGCGAGCTTCCAAAGCTTGAACATACAAACGTCATTATCAATAAGGCTGATATTGAAGCAGCGATAGTTCGCGCTGGAGTTGCCCCCGAAAAAGATGTGAAGAGCAATCTCGATGCGATGATGTTGATTGCTGAGCACGAAGCCACAAATCATGAACGCACGATGAAGTTCCAATTTCTTGCCACTCCGAAAGAGATAAGAGGCAACGGGCGCGTAGAAGAAGTTGTTTTCCAAAAAACAGGAAGTGATGAAACCTTCAGCGTTAAGTGTGGGTTAGTGATTACTGCTATCGGCTATGAAGCATCGTCACTCGAAGGTATTCCTTCTGAAAAGGGCAAAATTGTTAATACCGATGGTCGCGTAAAAGAAAATATCTACGTAGTTGGCTGGGCCAAGCGCGGACCTTCAGGTGTGATTGGTACAAATAAATCAGATGCTGCAGATGTGATGAAGTTACTCGTTGAAGATCTTGGAACACCAAAGAATTCAGGCGATATCACCGATGTAATTACACATAACAAAGTTGTAACTCAAATGCACTGGCAAGCGATAAATGAAGCTGAAATCGCAGCCGGAGAACCGCTTGGTAAGCCGCGTCGTAAATCAGTCGCTCGTGAAGATTTGTTGAAACACGCAGGACTTTAAAGCGGCTTAATAATCCCTAATTGCTCGCGGAAACCGAGTGAGTCCCAAGCATCAAATCCATCTAGTACTACGCCATCTTTAATAGTGTCGATGGAAACTCCATCGACTGCAATCTTTGCGCCACTTGCTGACTTACCAAGATATTCATCACCGGTATGTGTCCCGGTGAGGTGCCATCGAGTTACGACGCGATCTCCTTCGGCAATGATTTCGCGAACATCAAAGTGAAGATCAGGAAATGCCGCATGCCACTTCTTCCACTGTTCGCGGAATGATTCACGGCCCACACCAAATTTTGGATCATTTCCAGCGGCATCGAGTGCGATAAAGCGATCGATTGCAGATTCATCTTTCTGATTCCAAATCTGCTCAAAGAAATCTGCAGCAGCTTTACGATTGTCTTCAATTGAACTCATGAGGAAATTACCGATATCGAAGAGTCGTGATACTCGAGAATATGTGACTTTTTACCGATTGCGAGTTCTCCAACCGCATGGAGACCAAGGGTTTTTGCAGGAAGGGTTGATGCTGCGAAGACGCAATCAACAATGTTGTTATTGATGTTAAGGAAGTTAACGAAAGCCTTATCCATGGTCAGCGTGCTGCCAGCTAAAGAGTGATTTGAGGTAAGGCGAGCCACACCATTTACAACAGCGACTTCAAGTGAGCCAATCGTGTAATTTCCATCGGCAGCTCCTGCTGCGGACATAGAGTCTGTGATCAAAATGGTTCGGCGGCCTCCTGCAGCAAGAACTTCATCAAGGACTTCTTTGGTGACATGTACTCCATCAAGGATGAGCTCTAAAGGGATATTTTTATTGGCTAAAGATGCATGAGCGATATTGGATCCGGCATCTGACGGTTTTGGCATTCCATTGCTGAAATGCGTGATTAGTTTGGCGCCTGCAGCAAATGCAGCATCTGTGGTTTTTGCATCTGCTTGTGAATGTCCCAGCGCCACAGTCACTCCGCGAGAGGCTAGATATTCAACTGCTTTGATTCCACCATCGAGTTCAGGGGCAAGGGTCACCATTGAAATAGAACCTTGACCTGCATCAAGCAGAGCTGAGAGTTCATCAATAGAAGGTGAGCGAAGAAGTGAAGGTTCGTGTGCACCGCAGCGCGCGTGTGAAAGGTAAGGTCCTTCAAGATGGATTCCCTCGAAGACGCCGGCGTTGACCATAGGAACTAAGCGAAGAATCTGTTCTTCAAGGACACCGATTGGTTCAGTTACTAGGGATGCAATATGTGTAGTGGTTCCGTGAGCAAGGTGAGTATTGCGAGCGGAAGTCACATTTTCAGGTGAGAGATCTGAAAAATAAAAACCCGCGCCCCCATGCGAGTGAATATCTACAAATCCTGGAATTAGAGTTCCAGAAAAAGAAGAGTCAGGAGTTTCTATGCAGTTAAAAGTAATAGCAGAAATGATTCCGTTTGCTGATTTGATGCAGACTTCCTTTTTTAAAGCTGCCTCAATAACTGCAGAAGAACCGTGAATATGCATTATTTGCCTGCCTTCACCAGATCAAAAGCCAACATAGCGCATCCAATGGTTCCTGCCTTTGCACCGAAATGTGCAATTTCAATTCGTGGTTTGCGTTGAAAAGTAAGGGAAGAATCCAAATAGTCTCTAATTGGCTTCAGAAATGTTTCTCCTGCATTTGAAAGTCCGCCACCAAAGACTATAACTTCGGGCGCAAGCAATGTGATCAATATTTCACAAGCTCTTGCCATAGCAGAAGTCGCGTCGTTCCAAACTTCAATAGCGATGGAATCCCCAGCTTTAACAAGTTTGTAGATTTCTTCTGTTGAAATTCCAATCTTCCCGCTCTTTGCTTCATATGCCTTGCTAATAGCAAGAGTCGATGCGGCAGGCTCCAAACATCCAAATTTTCCACAAACGCACGGATACTTTCCATTGACATTGATATGGCCAATTTCTCCCGCATATCCTTCAGCAGAGCGAATTTCTCCGTCGATGATGAAGGCAGCTGCAATCCCGGTTCCAACTGGAATGAAGATTGCATTTTGCGCACCCTTTGCAGCGCCATTGCGTATTTCTGCCACAGCTGCGGTGCGTACATCGTGTCCAAATGCGACAGGAATTTTGATTGCATCTTCCAAGAGTTTACGAATAGGAAGGTTCTTCCATTGTAAATTTCCTGACCAGCGAGATGTACCCGCAGGTTCATCGAGAGCGCCTGGTACTGCTAATCCGACTGCATCAACCGGATGCTGTGTAGAAAATTGAGCAATGATGGCAGCGATAGCTTTTACTGTTTCAACACCCGTTGTGTCTGCTTTAGGAGTTGGAGCAGTGGAAGTTGCTATGACGTTTAAATCAGAATCTACGAGAGCGCTCTTGATCTCAGTTCCACCTACATCTACTGCGACTACATAGTTCACAGAGATGAGTGTAATTACTTATCGAGAATGATGGAGCGGGCTAGACCGCGTGGATTATCTGCATCTACGCCACGCTTCTTCGCGATAGCAATTGCTACGCGCTGAGCACGGATGAGATGAGCCATCGGGTCGAGCTTGCTTGATTCAAAGAGTGCGCCTGTGGATTTGATATCTCGTACCAAGTCAGCGGGGATCTCGCCGAATGCCCATACGGCACGGCCTGGTTGTGAAATCGAAAGCGGACCGTGGCGGTAATCAAGTGCGGGATATGCCTCAGCCCAGAACTGTGACGATTCACGAGTCTTAAGTGCAGCCTCATGTGCAAGACCGATTGTCCAACCTCTACCTAAAAAGCTGATTTGTTCCACTTCCACAAGATCAGAGATATCACTTATAAGGGCAGCTTCTGCATCTTTCACAATTGAATTGAGGTCGAATCCAAGATGAGCACGAAGCAGGCCAAGTGCCGCAGTTGCCCAACGAGTTTGTAGAACTGATTTTTCATCTGCAAAATCCATGATGATGGTTTCAGATGCACGATCTTCTACGGGTGAGTTATGAATTGCTGTGAGTACTACGGATGGAGTTTTGATTTTTCCAAGTAGTTCAACAATTTCAGTTGTTGTGCCTGAACGTGAGATTGAAAGAACGCGGTCATATTTACGGTCGTAATTAAATTCAGATCCTGCATAGACATCGGTCTCACCATGGCCGGCTGCTTCTCGCAAGGATGCGTAGGCCATCGACATAAACCACGAACTTCCGCACCCTACGACGGCAACGCGCTCGCCCTTTTGGGGGAGCTTGCCAAAGACGCTTGGGGCAAAGTCGGCTACCTGACGCCAGATCTGGGGCTGGGAGGCGATTTCGGCATCTGCATGGAAGGCGGCGGTCATGGCTCAACCGTAGGCGGAGCGCTCCTCTAAAGTCAAGAAAATTGCACATTTTTGTCGTTATGCGTTCGTTATCAAACAGTTACATGCAAACCGTTGATTTACCCTTATGAAGGTGGTCGGATTGCTCTAACGAAGCCCCTTGGGGCCTAAACCCGTCAGGAGTAATACTCATGAAGAAAGTGACTCGCCTAGGCGCACTCGTTGCAGCCACAGGTTTGATCGCAGCTTCTGTCCTTGGCACTTCAGCAAAGGCAGCGGATGTAGTCGAACTCAAGATGGTCGCAGCAGATTACGCAAATATGCAGCCATTCTGGGATGACCTCTCAGCAAAGTTCACAAAAGCAAACCCAAATATCAAAGTTTCAGTAAACGTAGTTTCATGGGAAACCATCGATGACAAGGTAAAGACTCTTGTTGCAACAGGTCAGACACCTGACATTGTTAATAAGGGTGACTACTCAGCAGCAGCTGCTGAAGGTCTTCTCTACCGTGCAGATGAAATGGTCAGCAAGGCAACTCTTGATGACATCGTCCCAACATTCCTCAACAACTCTAAGTACAACGGAATTGCATACGCTGTTCCAGACTTAGCATCAGCTCGCGCACTCTTCTACAACAAGGACATCCTTGCAAAGGCTGGCGTAAAGAAGCTTCCAACAACATGGACAGAACTTGAAGCAACCTTGAAGCAAATCAAGGCAAAGGTGCCAGGTGTTTATCCATATGCACTCCCACTCGGACCAGAAGAAGCTCAGGCTGAATTTGCAATCTGGGCTGGTGGTAACGGCGGAGTTATGTTTAAGGATGGCAAGTGGCTCCTTAATTCAAAGGAAAATGTTCAGACAATGGCATTCCTTAAGAAGCTCACAGATCAGAAGTTGACACAGCCAAACCCAGCAAAGTGTGACCGTACGGCATGTGCGCAGGCGCTTTTCGCAGCAGGTAAGGCAGCATTCATCAACGGTTCAGTCTTCCTTGCAGGATGGCTTAAGGACAATGGTGGCGCTTCAATCAACCTTGGATCAGGTTCATTCGTTGCAGCTCCAGGAAAGAAGCCTGTAACACTTGGTGTTCAGGATTACTTCACTGCATACAAGGCAAATGGACACAAGGCAGAAATTGCTAAGTGGATGGACTTCATCTTCCAGCCAGATAACTACGCAGCATTCCTTAAGGCCGCAGGCGGCTTTATTCCTGCAACTAAATCAGCAGGAGCAAATGCTGCAAAGGATCCAGCGCTAGCACCATTTATTAAGCTGCTTCCATCTGCAATCTTCTACCCAGGAGACCAAGCAGCGTGGCCAGCAATTAAGGGTGCAATCCAGCAGCAAGTTGGAACAGCGCTCGTAAATCCACAGAAGACAATGGATGCACTACAAGCAAAGGCGAATGCCGCAGTCAAGTAGTCGCACCACCTGTCATTCATAGTGACAACGAAGTAAAGGGTTGGGGGTTCGCGAGAGATCGCGAGCCCCCGCTCTACTTTTTATTTGGGCCAACAATTAGAATGGCGAGAAATTTCTGCGAAGGAGAATGAGGCGAATGCCGAAAACGCATACTCGTAAGTCGCGACTTGGCGCACTTCCGTGGATTTTTCCGGCACTGTTCATGATCTTTGCATTTGTCTTGTGGCCAGCATTCGAAATGATCCGCACTTCTTTTCAAGAAGTAAGCACTTCAGGCATAACTCAGGGTTGGGCTGGGATTCAAAATTATCAGACATTATTTGCAAACCCAGATCTTCCGAATGTACTTATTCGAACTTTCATCTGGGTGGTAGGAATCGTTTTTTTTACGATTGTTATTTCACTTCCAGTTGCTCAACTGCTTAATGCCAAATATCCAGGACGTAAAATCGTCCGTTGGGCTGTGATAATCCCTTGGGCTGCATCGGTGGTTATGAGCTCAACAATCTGGAAATGGATTCTCGACCCTTATTACGGTGTGCTCAACAAGATTTTGATGGATTTACATCTCTTTAAAGAGCCTGTTGACTTCCTCGCAAATGTGAAGCACTCCTTTGCTTGGTTGATGGTTGTTGCAGTCTTTGTTTCAATCCCATTTACATCTTTCGTGATTCTGGCCGGTCTTTCCACAATTCCAGATGACATTATGGAAGCTTCACGAGTTGATGGAGCAACTTCCTGGAAAGGCTATAGAAACATCACTTTCCCCCTGATTAAACCTGCCTTACTTGTCGCGATGGCAATTAATCTCATCAATATTTTTAATGCATTTCCGATCATCTGGGTAATCACTGCTGGTGGCCCGGGTTACGAAACTGACACCACAACAACCTTGGGCTACAAGATTTCATTCCGTGATCAAGATATTGGCCAATCTGCTTCGATGGCTTCAATAAACCTCGTCATCATTTTGATTTTCATAGGGATTTTCCTCAAAGTCTCAAAGAGCCAAGAGGACAATTCATGAGCACAGTGATTATGCCCAAGCGCCATAAGCGATTTACAGGAAAAAAGGTCAGTCTCACTCTTTCAGCATGGATCCTAGGCTTCCTCTTTTTTGCACCTTATCTACAAATGCTTCTTACAGCGCTTAAGCCAAAGGAAGAGATCACAGCAATTCCACCCACGTATTTCCCAAAGCATTGGGCTTTTAGCAACTTTGTTGGAGTTTGGAAAGAAATCCCACTCGCCACCTTCATAAAAAGTTCATTTATTATTTCGTTATCAGCGACATTGCTAGTCATGTTTATTGCTGTCCCGGCGGCCTACTACGTAGCGCGTAATAATTTCCGTGGTCGAAAAGTGTTTTTATTTCTTGTACTTGTGACTCAAATGTTTGCTCCAACCGCGCTTGTTATCGGAATCTTCCGTGAAATTGCAAAGCTACATCTAGTTAATACGTATTTAGCCCTAATCCTTATCTATGCGGCTTTCAACATGGCATTTTCAATCTGGATCCTGTCTAGCTTTTTCTCTAGTATTCCACAAGAGGTCGAAGAAGCAGCGTGGATTGATGGTTGTAGTCGTTTATCTACTCTGCTGCGAATTGTCCTGCCACTCTCACTTCCTGGTCTTGCAACAGCTTTTATCTTTACCTTTATCGCCGCTTGGAACGAATTCGTCATTGCACTTACCTTAACTTCATCGCCCGAACATGAACCGCTGACAGTTGGCTTAACCGCGTTGATAGGTTTCTACCAAGTTCAGTGGCAGTATCTGTTCGCAGGTTCACTTATAGCAATCGCTCCAGTTGTAGTTCTCTTTGCTCTCATCGAGAAGTGGCTTGTAGGCGGACTTACTGCGGGCAGTGTGAAGTGAGTAGACAAGAACGCCTCTCAAGAATTCTTGAGATAGTTGTTGAAAAAGGAAGCGTTGAAGTTGAAGATGTAGCACAGAAACTTGCAGTCTCTGCTGCCACCATCCGCCGAGACTTTGATTCATTGGCGAAGAAACAATTACTGTCTAGAACTCATGGTGGCGCTGTAGCTACTGGTGGATCACTCGGACTGCCTCTTACTTACAAGGTGGCTAAGGAAGACGAGGTAAAACAGCGAATTGCGCAGGCCGCGGCCGAACTGGTTTCTCGCCATGACATCATCGGAATCAATGGGGGAACAACCACAACAGCGGTTGCCCGCGCCATTGTTGCTCGACCAGAATTCGCTCCCGGTGATTCTTCAGAACTTGAACCAGCGCTCACTGTTGTCACAAATGCGGTCAATATCGCCGCTGAACTCACCGTTCGCCACCAAATTAAAATCGTAGTTACAGGTGGTGTTGCTCGTCCTCAGTCGTATGAACTCACCGGTCCCTTTGCCGAAGAAGTACTTAAAGAGGTGAATATTGATATCGCTTTCCTTGGAGTTGAAGCAATCGACTCGGTGATTGGTGCAGCAGCTCGTCATGAAGATGAAGCACGAGTGAATCGCCAGATTGCAGCGCGCGCTCGGAAGATTGTAGTTGTCACCGACAGTTCAAAGTTTGCAAAGAGCGCTTTTGCATCAATTCGCCCAATTAGTGAGATTGATATTTTGATTACAGATAGTGGAATTGACCCTAAGATTGTTAAAGATTTCCGCGCACTTGGCGTTGAGATTGTGATTGTTTAGGGAGTGCCATGTCACGCGCCAATGCAGGCAAAATAGTCGTAGCTGCCAAAAATGCAGGATCAGCAATTGGCGCCTTTAACGTCATCTTACTCGAACACGCCGAAGCACTCGTTGCAGGTGCAGAAACTGCACAGCTTCCAGTTATCTTGCAGATAAGTGAAAACTGCGTGAACTACCACAAGGCTTTGAAACCTATTTCTGTGGCAACAATTGCAATTGCGGAGAACGCTTCTGTTCCGGTCTCTGTACATCTGGATCATGCTGAGAGCGAAGATCTCGTAAAGGAAGCACTTGATCTTGGATACGACTCAGTGATGTTCGATGGATCCAAACTTTCTTACGCAGATAACGTAGCTGCAAGTGCTCGCATGGCTGCACTCTGTAAGAGTTACGGCGCGACCCTTGAAGTTGAGATTGGTGAAGTCGGCGGGAAAGATGGTGTTCATGCACCAGGTGTGCGCACCAACCCGCTGGAGGCAAAGGCCTTCGCAGAGGCTACTGGCGCTGACTTGGTAGCTGTCGCAGTGGGTTCATCGCATGCCATGACCACACGTGATGCCACTTTGGACTTTGATCTCATTGCCGATATCGCGCGCACCGTTTCAGTGCCACTAGTTCTGCATGGATCTTCCGGTGTCAGTGACCCTGATCTACAGAAGGCGGTGAAGGCGGGAATGAGCAAAATCAACATTGCTACTCATCTCAACAATGTTTTCACACATGAAATTCGTGAATCTCTCGGTGCCAATCCAAAGCTAGTTGATCCTCGCAAATACATTGCACCAGGCCGTGAGGCAGTAGCCACCGAAGTAGCACGACTTCTTACCTTGCTTGGGTAGTTGATGAAAATCCGTCCTGCAACCCTTGCCGATGAAGCAAGGCTCTATGAAATCTGTGTTCTCACTGGTGATTCAGGAAAGGACGCAACTGGAATCTTTCAACAACCTAACCTATTAGGAGATATCTGGGTCGGCCCATATCTGCACCTATCTTCTGATTACTGCTTTGTAGTTGATGACAACGCACAAGCGGTTGGGTATTGCATCGCAACACTTGATTCGACTGTATTCGAATTATTGGCGGTAAAACAATGGTGGCCAGCAAAGCAGGCAGTGTACGCAAAGCCCGATATTGCTCTAAAAGATTCGTGGAGCCGTGATGAGCGCTTGACTCATCTGATTCATAACCCGCTTACATCGCCAAAAGAATTTCTTGAAGAATTTCCATCCCATGCTCATATCAATCTAGTTGCTGAAATACAGGGCAAAGGTTGGGGTAAGAAGTTGATGCAATCAATGGAGAGCTCACTGCGTGAAGCAGGATCACCCGGAGTGCATTTAATCTTAAGTTCGAAGAATCTGAATGCACTTGCCTTCTATAAAGCAGTGGGCTACCACATTATTTTTGAACGCCCGGGAGAAATTGGGGTAGCAAAAAGGCTTTAGAAATCATGTGCGACTTCGCCAGCGATAGCTGATTTTTCTAAAGTGTGCATCATCAGCGCTGTATCAAACCCCCTGAAGTACTTTCCTATCCCCAAGTGAGCAATATTTACTCTCTTCCGCGGGTCAATATCTCGAATTGTGACTCCAAGTTTTTCTAGCATCGGGCGTCGCCGGTTGAAGTAACTTTCGAATTCTTTTTCATCAGACCAACATCTAAAGGCTAGCGCTGCAGCCCTGGGCCACATCATGTATTCAGCATGTATTTCTGATTCTATATATTCGGTCCACAACTGAAACTGAACACCAGTGACATTAGGCAATGGAGTAAATTCGAGAACGTCTTCAAGTGTCACGGGACCGCCAATTGCTAAGGGCTCATCTTCAGATACTTCTTGTGAGTAATCGAAGTAGGTAGGAAAAACTGGGCTTTGAATTACTTCTCGCTTATGCTCCAGCGCAATCTGGGCTATTGCATCACCTCGCCATGACATAACTGTTGCGTTGGTTGCTTTCTCTGGATCAAATGCGAAGGCATCATCCCACGTCACCATTTTCTTGCCGAGCCCGTTAATGATTTTCTCCACTTCGCGCATGAAGAAGATAAACACCTCTTTAGTAGTGGCAAGGTCCTGCTGCTTCATCCACTTCACGACTTCTGAATCTTTGAGCCAGTTATCAATGAGTGATTCATCGCCACCAACGTGGATGTAATCTGATGGGAAAATTGACGCTACTTCTTGGAAAATTTTTTCTAGAAATTGAAAAGTTTCTGGAAATGGGCGAAGCAAGTGATCTGAAATTCCCCAGCGCCCACTCACTTCAACAGAATTTTTGTTAATGCCAAATTGTGGATATGCAGCCAAGAGTGCACCAGTATGTCCTGGAATATTGATCTCAGGAACTACTTGTATTCCAAGTGTCTGTGCATGGCTAACTATCGCTCGCACATCATCGTGAGTGAGATAACCGGAATGTTCTTTGCCATCAAAAGTGGGTTCAAGCAGTCCGTGATTATTTTGGCTGTGCTTGCGGATAGATCCAATCTTATGGAGTGATGGATACGCCTTACTCTCTAGTCGCCATCCCTGATCATCTGTCAGATGAAGGTGCAAGGTGTTGTAGTCAAATAGGGCTAGCGAGCTTAAAGTTTTCTTGATGAATGCAGCATCGAAGTAGTGGCGAGAAACGTCGAGCATCGCCCCACGCCATTTCATCATGAGGCGATTATGTCGTGCCCCCTGTATCGGCGGTAGGCTGTAGTACGTGCGATTTATCAACGAGCCCCAATACGACCTCACCTATGACGATGTCTTCATGGCACCAAGTCACTCTGAACTCACCAGCCGTATGGATGTTGACCTCACATCAAACGATGGCAGCGGAACAACAATTCCTTTAGTTGTCGCAAATATGACTGCAATCGCTGGTCGTCGCATGGCCGAAACTGTTGCTCGTCGTGGTGGCTTGGTTGTTATTCCGCAAGATATTCCAATTCCAGTCGTCGCTGAAGTTATTGCATCAGTTAAAGCTCGACATACATTCT
>Ga0214923_10008251_pt1 | contig 11157 bp, 5 predicted proteins | sample LL1510_MetaG_FD_177993 | JGI IMG/M metagenome (GOLD analysis project Ga0214923, IMG submission 177993) | Freshwater microbial communities from Lake Lanier, Atlanta, Georgia, United States - LL-1510 | ecosystem: Environmental > Aquatic > Freshwater > Lake | place: USA: Georgia | collected 2015-10-15 | reverse complement strand
AAATGATTTAGAATTAACATTAGACACACCAAATATAAACCTAGATATCCTAGAAAATCAAAATGATTTAGAATTAACATTAGACACACCAAATATAAACCTAGATATCCTAGAAAATCAAAATGATCTAGAATTAACACCAAATATAAACCTAGATATCCTAGAAAATCAAAATGATCTAGAATTAACACTAGACACACCAAATATAAACCTAGATATCCTAGAAAATCAAAATGATCTAGATCTAGAATTAACACCAAATATAAACCTAGATATCCTAGAAAATCAAAATGATCTAGAATTAACATTAGATACCCTAAACATAAACCTAGATATCCTAGAAAATCAAGATGATTCAGATCTAGATTTAGAATTAACATTGGATATGCCAAACATAAATTTAGAAGATCAAACAAAATTCAACAGTTTTTCTAGTTCCAATTTACATTTGAAGATAGAATATGAAGATCCTAACCAAAATCAAAAAGATGAATTGGATTGGTCCAATTTTGATAATAATTTGGAAATAGATGATATTAAATCTGGATTTAATGAGTTAAGCCAAGAACTTAATAAAACGAAAAAAATTAAACCTCTAAACATTAAGCCACCTGAAGATATTAAACCACCTGGAGATATTAAACCACCTGAAGATATTAAACCACCTGGAGATATTAAACCACCTGAAGATATTAAACCACCTGAAGATATTGGTATAGTAAAAGTGAATGATATTGAAAAAATAATAGATAATGAAATATTTGAAAAAACGTTAGAAGAAATTATAAAAGAACGTCAACAATTCGAGGAGCAATTAAAAAAACAAATTAATGAAAGTGAAAATAAGAATCAATTTATACCTGTAATAACAGAAAAAATCCCCGAAAATAAAATTACATTTACACAAGTACCCGCTTATAACCCTTACGGATAATGACCTTTTTAGACAAAATAAACTTGATCAGTAGTATTAGTATTACGATTTACCACTTTACCTATAGTCCAAAGTCCCTTTAGAATTTGATCTGAATTAGATATTTTTTTTAGTAATTTTTTATGTTCATCTGGATTAATTATGATGATTAATCCAACACCACAATTAAATGTCTTTCTCATTTCAAAATCTGATATTTGTGTTTCTTCTTGAATATATACAAATCCATCAGACATAGACCAACTATTTGTATCAATTTCTAGAGCTAGATTATCTGGTAATATTCTAGGTGGATTTTCTATTAAGCCACCTCCTGTAATATGAACATACCCTTTAACTTTAATGTTTAATTCATTAAATGTATCAATATCTTTTTTATAAGATTTATGTGGAGTTAACCACTCTTGTATAATATTACCAGGCACAACATCACCCCTATCCGTAATACATTTTATTACCTTTCTAATAAGTGAATAACCATTTGTATGTGGTCCACTACTAGGTAATGCCAACGCTATATCATGTTCTTTAATATTTTTAATTGGATCTAGAGGATTTCCTTTTACAATACCAATCATTGTACCTACTAAATCATGAACATTTGGTAAATATATATCAGGCATTTCGGCGGTTTCACCTCCTGCAATGATACAATTATTTTCTATACAGGCTTTAGCACATCCCTCCACGAATCTTTTTACTTCATCTGGTTTAATTTGAGAACTAGCAAAATAATCTAAGAAAAATAACGGTTGTGCCCCTTGTACCATCAAATCATTAACACAATGATTTACTAAATCCTGTCCCAAACTAAAAAACCCTGAAATGTTCAAATAAGTATTTACAAATAATGATTTAGTTCCAGTGCCATCTGTAGTTGCAGCAATAATTGGAACATGTTTTCCAAATACCCCTTTGGATTTATTTAATTTTATTAATCCTGCAAATTGACCATAACGGGAACAAACTTGTCCCAAATTATTTGGTGAATCATACGTGGAAAGCACATGTTCTTTGATTTTTTGAACAACTTCTTGATTAGTATCGACATTAACTCCTGATTTAGTATAACTAATCGGTTTAAAATGTTTTACTCTAGGTTGTTCTAGAGACCAATGATGACGTTTCAAACCAATATCACTACGGAAATCCAGTTTAATATTCTTATTCAACTTTTTAATCACATCACAAATTTTATTAATCATTAAACTAACAGAAATATGTTCAGATCCACTACACACTATAGCTAATATTCTAGAACCACCCAAATAATTTAGATTATCATCAATATTTAAGCAAACATTTGATATATAAATGGCAATATTATTATTTTGATATATATGTTTCAGGAAATCTATATCGTGTTTTTCACATAAACCTTCAGATAAACTTTCACACACATTTTCACACAAACGAAGAGATGCCGCATTATCAATATCCTTCAAACATGGTAATATAAATTTAACCAATTCAGAAGACTTCTCTGGATAAATTTCAGGAACTAAATATTTCACTACATAAGGCGTTTCATTAAATTCCAAAGACAATTGATCTAAAGTTCCATTTACTAAATTTTTTATTAACACATCCGGTTTAGTTCTAAAATTCTTAAATAAACCAATTGCTTCAGGATCACCCATTCTAGCATTAAATTCAATCACTTTTAATCCAGATTCAGTCAACATATAACTACCATATAAAAAGCCAACATAATTATCATCATATAATTCTTCTAATTCATCTAGAATAATTTTATTAATGTTAGATGCTTGTGTAATCCAATGTTGATTATTATCATCTATAATTAAAGATATTGTTCCCATTCCACCAGTATTAGGACCTTCATCATCATTAAATCTTCTTTTGAAATCACGGACAGGTGGAAAATGCTGACAATGACCTTTATGATCTTGTAATGTAATTAAAGAAAATTCTAATCCATTCAACTTTTCTTCAAGCAATACATATCCAGTATTTTCTTGAATTTCTTTTATAATATCATTATATTCATCATTATTCGCAAAATGATCTCCAGCAACAAATACACCTTTACCAGATGCTAAAGAATCCTGTTTAATAACTACATTTCCTTTATGCAAATCCCAAAAATTTTTAATTTTTTTAGGATCATCCTTTTTAATATCCACATAATCTGGATTATATTTTTCTAGATTAAGTGATTTCAAAAATCTTCTCGCAAAAATTTTACTACTCTCAATTTTAGCCAATTTTTTATTAGGACCTAATACAAATATTCCTTTTTTTACTAGAATATCAGCAACACCAGATACTAATAATGTCTCTGAACCAATTATTACAATATCTGGATTAATTTCTAGAGCTATTTTTAATATATCAGATGGATCCATACCACCAACAGTATATTTTTTATTAATTAAATTATAAAGTTGTTGGTTTAAAGTTTCACTGTGAATATACACTTCACAATTTTCAATAAAATAATGCGCCATCGCATTCTCACGTCCTCCTGACCCCAAAATCATAACTTTATAAGGTACTTGCATATGTACATTAGTGTTATTCATCATCTTATTTTTAATATTATCTTTACCATCTTTATTTTCAATCAATTTTTTTATATATTCAACAACATTCAATAAAAAAATTATAAAATACTTATTAACATTTATTAACATTTATTAATATTGCAAAAGTTTCATTTTAAGAAATTCATTTTGAGAAATTCATTTTAGCATTTTTACTAAAATTATTAGAATTACTAGAATTTTTCGCAAGTGGATATGAAGCCGCTTGTGCAATCCCACACATATTAGGATCAGTTCTGTTCCAATAAACATAACCATCTTGACCCCAAGAAGTGCTCCAACTATTTTTAATGATATAGAAAGGAGTGCCATCACTAGTTACACCATAACCAACTAAGGTAACACCATGATCTAGTGCTTGAGTACTGCATGTAGTAGATGTATATATACCGCTTTGGTAATTCATCAGATCATATTCAGCATCAATAGCGACTGAAATGGGACCAACAGTGGCTAAAGCATGTAATAAACCATCAGTATCTCCTTGAGTAATATTAACGACTTCATAAAAAGTAGCACCAACATTTGAACTATTAAAATTACAACTTTCATCAACTCCAGCATAAGGATATCCTTTTTCAGTATCAACACCATTATTTTGAACAACATATTCCATAGCGTAATTCATCCAGCCACCACCGCAACCACTACAAGTGCTAACACAATCAACTAGATTTTGCTCACTTAGGGATACAAGAGATCCAGTCACATTCGCATGTTGTCCTTCCATAGCACCAACAGCTGAAAAAGCCCAACAACTACCACATTGACCTTGATCTTTTACATCAGTAACCCACCCTTGTGCTCTCCAATCAATACTATCAGGAAGAGATTTAAGATCCTTCTTTTTATATGAATGAACTGGTCGAGCAATTTGACGCGATGGATGACTTGGAGATGGTACAATGGTTCCTAACATATTATGATATTCCTCTGTAGAATGATCAGTTAAATGTGTCCATCCAGCGGTCCAACTGTTGTTCAATTTGTTTTGATTATCAATAAGTTCAATATTTTTAGCAAAATTATTAAATCTATGAGAATATTCTAGAGGATCATAATAACTTTTGTTAAACATTTTTAGATAAAGTTCAAATTGTGTATGTGTACTTAAATTGGAAACATCAGTACAAGATACTTCACACAAATAATTTACAGCATCACAACTAATTATTGATGCACTGACTAACACGACAACTAAAAGACAATTGATATATTTCATTATTTTGATTGATGCCAAATAAAAGAAAAAAAAGGTAATTCAATTTTTATTTATATATATCTTGCACTTAATTTATTAGATATGATATTAAACAGAAATATTATCAAATATATAGCAATATACATAATTGATCAAATTCACGTTCTGGTAAAAGTAATACAGCAGCAACAATAGCTGTCGCTAGAGTTATCTCACATACAAATTGAAACATTGTTTTGTTTTTATGTAAATATGTAAATATCATTCAATTTTTACTTATCTAGAGGCAAAGTGGTTTGGACAGATGAACCTGAAGTAATAATAATTAATAACTTCTTAATTAAATCAGCTTTATCTTCTTTGGTCAAAACGTCACCATAATGTTTTACAGTATTATCTATGATTGATGTAGCCGCGTTAGTTATTTGAGTTTTGCCGGCGAGATATGCGTCAGCTTGTTGTTTTACTAACATAGACTGTGCGATTTCTTTTGCATAGTTTATGTCAGTTATTCTAAAACTAGAAACATTAACACCGGCACAAGACAACACTTTATTCGCATTATCTATGAGTTCTGAAGAAATATTCACACTATCACTTCTAAGTGTATCATATGAATATTTACTAACAACATTTTTGAGAACAGAATCACATTGATTGGTAACAAAACTTTGAACATCATCAACACCTAAAATGGCTTGCTCCGGTTTAACAATGTTATAATTAAACATACTCGAAACTACCAATGGACATCCTTCACTATCAACAATATTTGAATTTTGCAATCTAGCTGATTGTTGTCCAAGATAAACATTATATGCCTTTAATCCAACTACACTAAATCTCCACGATGTTCCTGGACCATAATTTAATCCTGTATATTTACCCCAATAAGTAGTAACTTTTACCCAATTTGGTTGTACCGTAATGAAACCATAACCTACCAAATGCAATGGGGATAATAATATATTAGTAAAACCTCCCAACAATTTTTCAGTTATACTCAAAGTTTGTGGAACAATCTCTCTATATCCCAGTTCTGAACGCTTTGAGTCAGAGTTAGAGTTAGAGTTTGAGTTAGTCATAGTAATCGATGATGTGTGTAAAGGTAATAAATATACATTTTGTAGAGGTTTTTGAAACCTTGAACATAATCTTAATCCTGATCCCAGTCTTGAAAACATTTTATCTATTGTTAAAATGATACCGCAAAAGGAATTCAATTTTTTATTTGTTGTGCCTTAGTTTAGAAAGCATTTTATATATATATATATATATATATTATTAAAATAATACTGTAAAAGTGGTATTATTTAGTTTTGATGGGTAATCCAGATCGATCCCACCAATCTAATGATTTTGATCCAAAATAAATATGATTGAAAGCTTCTGATGAATATTTAAGTTCGAGTCCTGATTGTTTCCACCATTCTAAAACATCAATCTGTCCAAATTCAGATGCGGTATCAATGGCAAATTCATCATATTTTAAAGGTAAACCACTGTTAAACCACCATTCTAGAACATTAACATGACCATTTCTTGATGCAAGTCCTAATTCTTCAATATCATATTTTAATGGTAATCCACTGTGTAACCACCAGTCTAAAATATCTATATAAGAATCACTAGATGCAATATAAAGATGGTTATAATATTTTAATTCTAATCCACTATTATTCCACCATTCTAAAACATTAACTTTATCATTACCACATAATGTGTCCAAAGAATATTCAGAATATTTTAAAGGTAACCCAGAGTTTTTCCACCATTCTAGAACATTAATATTACCTTTTTTAGATGAGTTATCAATAGCTTGATTTGAATATTTTAATTCTAGTTCACTATTTTTCCACCATTCTAGAACATTAATTTTATTATATTCCGATGCTGTATCTAATGTTTTTTCTGAATATTTTAATTCTAATCCACTATTTTTCCACCATTCTAAAACATTAATATGTCCTTCTCTAGATGCCCAGTCTATAGCATTTTCATTATATTTTGGGAAAGTTCCAGAAACTTTTAATTTTTCTAATAATTTAATATTACCACTTTTACATATTTTTGTAACATATGTTTCATTTAATTCCACATTGAATATTCTACGATCATTTGAATCATATGAATCACCCCTAATTATTCCATATGATTTACTGTCTGTATCAAGTGAAATATTCTTAACTTTACATGTCCAATAATCAAATTTTGTTTTATATATCGGACAATTAAATATTTTAAGTGATTTATTCAAAACAATAATAATACTATATTGATTATATTCGTTATGAATCTCAATACTGGATAAATTATTAATGTTGATAAGTCCCAAATCAGGATGAATAATATACATACTATTTCAATTTGAGATGATAGTCAATTTTTACTGCGATCAATTTTTAAGATAATAGTCAATTTTTTGTGAAGAATATTTTAATGGCAATCCACTGTTTTTCCACCATTCAATAGACTTATACGCATTATATTTGTAAGCCTCTTCAATCGCATCATCAGAATATTTCAAAGGCAAACCAGAATTTTTAAACCATTCTAATACTTCCACCCGAGCAAATTTAGAAGCATTATCCATTGCCTTATAAGAATATTTTAATTCTAATCCGGATTTTTGCCACCATTCTAGTACATCTAATACATTTTCTCCACGAAGATTATCAATTGCTTGCTCAGAATATTTAAATTTTAATCCAGAATTTTTCCACCATTCTAATACATTTACAAAACAGTTCATTGAAGCCTTATCAATTGCATTATAGCAATATTGAAAAGGTAATTCAGAATTTTTCAACCATTCTAATACTTTTATAATATTATCCTCTGATGCGTTATAATGGATATTATCTATAAATTCATTATTATATATTAATTTAAAACCAGAATCTTTCCACCATTTGAGTGATTCTACATGACCATTAGAGAAAGCACCCTCGATTGCTTTTCTAGAATATTTAAATTCTAATCCAGAATGTTTCCACCATTCCAGAACATTAATATGACCATTTGCTGAAGCACCATCAATTGCTTGATCAGAATATTTAACTGGAAAACCGGATTTTTTCCACCATTCTAACGCTTCTGTGTAACCTTTTGTTGAAACACGATCAATATTTTTTTCAGAATATTTTAATTCCAGTCCAGAATTTTTCCACCACTCGAGTAAAGATAAAATATTATCAGATGAACCATAATTATAAATATTATCTATTGCATTTTCAGTATATTTAATTGGGAAACCTGAATTTTTCCACCACTCTAAAACATCAACAATATCAGTCTTGCAAATCATGTCAAAATATCCAACAAAATATTTTAGATCAAATCCCAATATTGAAATAGAATTTTTCCACCACTCTAAAACAGTAACATTATATCTATAAAAGGGATATGCAAAAACACCTCCATTTCTTTTATTTATCTTCAGTGGTAATCCAGAATTTTTCCACCATTCCAGCACATTAATATAACCATTTGCAGATGCACTACATAATGATTCAATATTATACTCAATCAATAATCCTGAATTCTTTAACCATTCCAATACTTCAACACGACCCATACCAGAAAGTTCTGAAAGATACTGAGGACCTATTTTAATATTGAATTTTTTAATTGTACTGATATCATACACATTATAAATATCACTCAAAATACACATATTTGATGTATAAATTAATCTTGCACGCATGTCAAAAGGTCCATATGTAGTATCGACAGATCTACAAAATTTATTCGGTGTATTTAAAATTCTAAAGTGATGTATTTTGTTATTATAAGTATAATCGTTATAATTATTACAATACGCTGATAATTTTTCTATATCATACAATGTAAAATAACTATATTTTGGGATATTTAAACCAGATTTATGTGTTGGAAATGCGGCACAGCCTTCAGGATCACAGAAGATTAAATACATTTATATTTCTACTAATCTAAACCTATTTGGTAATTAAATATTTCAATTTTATTGAATCGAAATATTATTCCAGTTACTGTTACAACTAGAACATTCTAAAATTTTTACTTTTGTGTCCTAAAAAGTTTTTAAAACATATTATTCTAGATGTTATTACAACTAGAACAATCTAAAATTTTTACTTTTGTGTCTTAGAAAGTTTTTAAAACATATTATTCTAGATATTATTACAACTAGAATAATCTAAAATTTTTACTTTGTTTATCTAGAAAGTTTTTAAAACATATTATTCTAGATGTTATTACAACTAGAACAATCTAAAATTTTTACTTTTTTGTGTCCTAAAAAGTTTTTAAAACATATTATTCCAGTTACTATTACAACTAGAACAATCTAAAATTTTTACTTTGTTTATCTAGAAAGTTTTAAAAAAATATTATTCCAGTTGCTGTTACAACTAGAACAAATCTAAAATTTTTACTTTGTTTATCTAGAAAGTTTTAAAAAAATATTATTCCAGTTGCTGTTACAACTAGAACAATCTAAAATTTTTACTTTTGTGTCCTAAAAAGTTTTTAAAACATATTATTCTAGATGTTATTACAACTAGAATAATCTAAAATTTTTACTTTTGTGTCCTAAAAAGTTTTTAAAACATATTATTCCAGTTACTGTTACAACTAGAACATTCTAAATTTTTTACTTTTGTGTCCTAAAAAGTTTTTAAAACATATTATTCTAGATGTTATTACAACTAGAACAATCTAAAATTTTTACTTTTATACACTAGAAAGTTTTTAAAACATATTATTCTAGATGTTATTACAACTAGAACAATCTAAAATTTTTACTTTTATACACTAGAAAGTTTTAAAAAAATATTATTCCAGTTGCTGTTACAACTAGAACATTCTAAATTTTTTACTTTTGTGTCCTAAAAAGTTTTTAAAACATATTATTCTAGATGTTATTACAACTGGAACAATCTAAAATTTTTACTTTTGTGTCCTAAAAAGTTTTTAAAACATATTATTCCAGTTGCTGTTACAACTAGAACATTCTAAAATTTTTACTTTTGTGTCCTAGAAAGTTTTAAAAACATATTATTCTAGATGTTATTACAACTAGAACAATCTAAAATTTTTACTTTTGTGTCCTAAAAAGTTTTAAAAACATATTATTCTAGATGTTATTACAACTAGAACAATCTAAAATTTTTACTTTTGTGTCTTAGAAAGTTTTTAAAACATATTATTCTAGATGTTATTACAACTAGAACAATCTAAAATTTTTACTTTTGTGTCCTAAAAAGTTTTTAAAACATATTATTCTAGATGTTATTACAACTAGAATAATCTAAAATTTTTACTTTTGTGTCCTAAAAAGTTTTTAAAACATATTATTCCAGTTACTGTTACAACTAGAACATTCTAAATTTTTTACTTTTGTGTCCTAAAAAGTTTTTAAAACATATTATTCTAGATGTTATTACAACTGGAACAATCTAAAATTTTTACTTTTGTGTCCTAAAAAGTTTTTAAAACATATTATTCCAGTTGCTGTTACAACTAGAACATTCTAAAATTTTTACTTTTGTGTCCTAGAAAGTTTTAAAAACATATTATTCTAGATGTTATTACAACTAGAACAATCTAAAATTTTTACTTTTATACACTAGAAAGTTTTAAAAAAATATTATTCCAGTTGCTGTTACAACTAGAACAATCTAAAATTTTTACTTTTGTGTCCTAGAAAGTTTTAAAAACATATTATTCTAGATGTTATTACAACTAGAACAATCTAAAATTTTTACTTTTGTGTCCTAAAAAGTTTTTAAAACATATTATTCCAGTTACTATTACAACTAGAACAATCTAAAATTTTTACTTTTATACACTAGAAAGTTTTAAAAAAATATTATTCCAGTTGCTGTTACAACTAGAACATTCTAAATTTTTTACTTTTGTGTCCTAAAAAGTTTTTAAAACATATTATTCTAGATGTTATTACAACTGGAACAATCTAAAATTTTTACTTTTGTGTCCTAAAAAGTTTTTAAAACATATTATTCCAGTTGCTGTTACAACTAGAACATTCTAAAATTTTTACTTTTGTGTCCTAAAAAGTTTTTAAAACATATTATTCCAGTTACTATTACAACTAGAACAATCTAAAATTTTTACTTTTATACACTAGAAAGTTTTAAAAAAATATTATTCCAGTTGCTGTTACAACTAGAACATTCTAAATTTTTTACTTTTGTGTCCTAAAAAGTTTTTAAAACATATTATTCTAGATGTTATTACAACTGGAACAATCTAAAATTTTTACTTTTGTGTCCTAAAAAGTTTTTAAAACATATTATTCCAGTTGCTGTTACAACTAGAACATTCTAAAATTTTTACTTTTGTGTCCTAGAAAGTTTTAAAAACATATTATTCTAGATGTTATTACAACTAGAACAATCTAAAATTTTTACTTTTGTGTCCTAAAAAGTTTTTAAAACATATTATTCCAG
>Ga0214923_10008250_pt1 | contig 11158 bp, 15 predicted proteins | sample LL1510_MetaG_FD_177993 | JGI IMG/M metagenome (GOLD analysis project Ga0214923, IMG submission 177993) | Freshwater microbial communities from Lake Lanier, Atlanta, Georgia, United States - LL-1510 | ecosystem: Environmental > Aquatic > Freshwater > Lake | place: USA: Georgia | collected... | reverse complement strand
CCGAATATTTGCGCGGGATTTCGTTTGTGGATTATGCAAAGACGGTTTTGACTATGGAGGAGGTGGATTTTGTATTGGCGACGTTTGGCTATTATTCGGAGCTGGTCATTATGAATGCCTATGACGCCATTGCGTTGATGGGGGAATTGGGTCCGGGAAACCAGTTTTATGGTATGCGGGGTGGATTGTCGCAAATCATTGAACGATTGGCGGTGAAGATTGAGCAGATGGGCGGGGTGATTCGTCTTGGCAAAACCGTGAATAAAGTCGAATATGCCGGGGGCGAGTTTGCTATAGGGTGTGCCGAGAACAAAAGGGTTTTCGTGGGAAAACAATGCATTTGCGCGCTTCCGAAACAGGTAATGGAGAAGATTTCGTTTGTGGGATTGGGTTCTCGAGCGTGGAAGGCGCGGTTACGTCGGGAATTGGTTTGTGCGCCGCTATGTCGTATTTATGCAAAATTTGCAAAGGGCGACGTTTGGTTTCGCGGATTGCCGAAGATGACGACGAATAATGCTTTGCGGATGATTATTCCGATTTCTGAAAAGGACGGGGTCATTATGATTTCGTATTCGGACAATCTCTTTGCGGATTTCTGGCATAAACTGGAGCAAACATCGGGTATAAGCGGTGTTATAGAAATGTTGCGGCGTTTGATTCAGCTGAGTTGCGGGGTTTCGATGCCTACACCCGTTGCGGTGCGGGTGTTTTATTGGGGATGCGGCGTTGGGTATTGGGGTGTTGGGTCGGATAGTTCGCGGTTTTTCGGGGAAATGATGTGCCCGGCGGGGGGTGACGTACCGTTGTTTTTGTGTGGGGAGCATTATTCCATGTCTCATCAGCAGTGGATGGAGGGGGCATTGGAAACGGCCGAACAAGTGGTCCGAAAGATTGGGGGTTGATGGTGTTTTTATTTTTGGGGGCAAAGTATATAAACATTTGGTGACGTGTATATCATAATGAATTGGATGTTTGTTACGATATGTGCTCTTTTATTACCGGCTCGACAGGTGTCTTTGTGCGTGGTTCGTTCCTTGCAATCAGTTCGTTCCTTGCACTCGGTTCGTTCCTTATCTATGCGTTCAAAGAAAAATAGCGGAAGCGAATTAGGCAAATACATGATTCCGAAATATAGTCCGAAAACGCCGAATCAGGCCACCTACGTGGATCAACTCAGCGATGAATCGAAAAAAATTGTGGTCGGCGTCGGTGCCGCTGGTTCTGGGAAAACCCTATTTGCTTGTTGTCAGGCCGTCTCCGATTTGAAGCGGGGTGCTATACAAAAAATTATCATGACTCGTCCCGTCGTATCGGTAGAGGAGGATATTGGATTTTTGCCGGGGTCGTTGATTCATAAGATGGACCCTTGGACGCGACCGCTTTTTGATATTTTGCTCGAGTTTTATTCGCAAAAGGATATCGACTCTATGTTGCACGGGGGTGTTATAGAAATTGCTCCGCTGGGATACATGCGGGGTCGAACATTCAAGCGGGCGTTTATCATTGCGGACGAAATGCAGAATAGTTCGCCGAATCAAATGTTGATGTTGGTCACGCGTATTGGAGACGAGTCGAAGATGGTGATTACGGGGGATTTGAACCAGAGTGACCGTGGTGCCGATAATGGGTTGGCGGATTTTGTTGGTCGGGTGAAGCGTTCGGGTTATGGTTCTGAATTCGGTTACGTGGAACTGGGTATCGAAGACGTACAACGTAGTGCGATTGTGGCGAAGGTGCTGGATTTATATGCGCAAAAATCGGGTTCGATGGCGGTTTTATCGAAACCGGTCGCGGGCATGGCGAATAAGATTGTGGCCGAAAATCGTGATAAAATACGTGGTGCCATCAGTAAAATGATGGTTGATTATGATGCGGTCAATGCGCGTAACGGGAGTCGGGTGTATAATGATGCTGCCATGTTGCCGAGTTACGAAATACCTAAGCGGCGGGATTACGGTAAAAAAGTGTAATAGATATTGTTTTTGAATGCTTCGCTACTCATTTTTGTTGCTCATCATCTAGTCCGTTTTATCCGTTTGCCGGGTTCTGCAATATGCGTCGTTTTGGTTTGGCGCGTTTGTTGAATTCGGGTCTTGAAATATATTTGGTGATTTTATAAATATATAGGAGTTCATTGGTGACGAGTGGCGTGATTTGATTGCATTGTTTTTTGTGTTTTATGATGTTATGAATATATTCATAACATTCTATGGCCGAATAGATGGATTTGTTCATTTCATTTTTGGTTTGGCCGAATAAATTGTGAAGCGGGGCATAATCGGCTTGTTTGATGATGCCCGGTTTTACTGCAACATTGTATAATTGGAAGGTGATGGTCAGCGCACGTTCTCTTAGGCGTTTCATGAATTCTTTGGCCAGAGGATTTTTCATTTGTGTTATAGATGATGTGATGGTTGTTTTGGGCAATCGATAGAGGGCGAGTCGAATATTGGGAGTGAGGACGAATGTGGCAATATAGTGGATGAGGTCGTCGGGGAGTTGCTGGATGCGTTGGAGTGTAGCGAGTTCTAGGGCGGTGTCGGATTGGTGTCTGGTTTCATTGGACGCGTGTTTTTTGCGTTTTTGCTTGATGAGTTCTGTGATGAGGGTGCGTTTTTCTTTGATTTGGTATTTTTTTATCGTGAACATTTGCGCGATTTCTTCGTGGAGTTTGTCGATGTAACTTTCGGTCAAATTGTACCACTCGATCAAATCGTGGGGTATGGAATCATCTAAGACAGGTGCTGCGTAAATATATTCGTTGATACGGGCCATCTCGTGTAGGGCGTCTAGTCGTCGGAGTTTATAGGTGTAATAGGATGTGATATCGGCTAAGTTGCTGTAGTTGTCGGGCTGTTTTTGTTTGAGCTTTAAGACAATCGTGTCGAGGTGTCGGGGAGGTGGATCCATTTTCATGGTGATAAGGCTTCGTAGCGAAGTTCGTATATTCATGGTGTAATAGTATTTGTTTGTGATGGGTCAGGGATTCAATTTTGCATGAAAATTGAAATGATTGGCATTGGTTGGTGGGGGTGGCAGTAGCATGACAAAAATGATACATGGATTGTTTATGGGTGATATCGGTGGGGGGGTGATGTCTTTGCGGACGGTGCTTTCGTCGCGTGTAGTGGCTTCGACCGTGGTGGAAACGGTGGGTGCGGAGCTGGCGAGTGACAATGGTGGGATTGGGTATTTTGTGCGACACTGCGTTCATTGTGGTTCGTATGATATTGCGTCGTACGCGGGGTTGCTACTGTTTGTCGTGTATTTGAGGTATGGCTGGCAAAATAAGGAGGTTGTGCGCATTAGTGCAATAGATGATGATATTGGGCGCTTGCGCCGGGTCACGGAGCGGGCATTGTGGTTTGTGTTTTTGGTATTTGCGAAAAATGTGGAAAACGCTTTGTGATTTTGTAAATTACAGTTGTGATTTACAAAATATGTGAATTGGATTTGTGTTTTGTGATTTTGTAAATTACAGTTGTGATTTACAAAATATGTGAATTGGATTTGTGTTTTGTGATTTTGTAAATTACAGTTGTGATTTACAAAATATGTGAATTGGATTTGTGTTTTGTGATTTTTGTGATTTTTGTGATTTACAAAATATGTGAATTGGATTTGTGTTTTGTGATTTTTGTGATTTTTGTGATTTACAAAATATGTGAATTGGATTTGTGTTTTGTGATTTTTGTGATTTTTGTGATTTTTGTGATTTTACAACATGTTGGTTTTGTGATTTTGTAAATTACAATTGTATTTTTACTGTAAATTCGCTTTTAAGTGGGCGATTTCGGCGTCTTTTCCGGCAAGAATGGTTTTTAATTGGTCTTTTTCGTCGTCTTTTCCGGCAAGAATGGTTTTTAATTGGTCTTTTTCGTCGTCTTTCTGGGATAGTAGTTTTTTTGCCATTTCTATTTCCGCTTGTAGGTGTTGGACAATTTCTTTGGCATTGCTTTCGGTGATTTGTAATTGGGTTCGTGTCGCATATAGCGATTGTTGCAATGCACTTATTTCATTTTGTAATTCAGCAATTTGAGGGTCGGGGAGTGTATCGGGTTTTTCCGTTTGCGCCGATTTTTGGGAAAGAGATTCCACCAGTTCTTTCAAATATTCGATTTCTATGAGTTTTTGATTCAATTGTTCTCGTAGTTCTCGTAATTCGGTGTCGGGTTCTTCTTTGGTTTCATGGGTATCATCTGGTTGTTCCGGATGTTCTCCTTGTAAATGGTAACTGGTTCCGCAACCGATTATGTCGGATTGCAGTTTGGCGATTTTTTCCAGTAATTCTTGGATTTTTGCTTTTAAGCAATAGTTCTCGTAGGTCAGTGTGTTCATCACGTGGTTGCGGTGCATCATTTTTGCGATACCTATATGTTATAGATTTATATTTTACTGCGATTCTAAACGTAATTACTTTTTGCTAAATTGTTTCGACAAATGGTGCGACAGTGATTACAAAAATTACAATTGTGATTTCTGCAGTTACCATTGTGAAATTTGTGGTACAAATAATATTTTGTAAATTACAAATTCGGACACTGATTATGCAGCGGATTTGATTTAGGAATTTTGCTATGGATTTTTTTCTCGGAGTGTTATATAGATAGTAAAATGTCTACCCCAGCTGTCCCAGTGATGCCTCCTTACAACCAATTCCAGAACTTTTACCCTGCAGGTGTAAATCCATATGCTCTTGACCCTGCACAAATTCTTGCCTCCAATTTGTACGATTCTACTACCAGAATCAACGACAATATTGTAGGTTCTCAAAGAGCCATTACCAGTGAAATTGCTGGCGTGAATAAAAACATCTATGACACAATTGCACAAAATGGTGTTGCCATTGAGCGAACTGCTGCAAACGGTATGGCCACTACTGAACGTGTCAATTCTCAATTAGCCACTGCTGTCGAGCGCAATGGTGGAAACATCATGACAGCCATTGAGAAAGTCGCCGGCGAAGGCCGTTTGACTACCACCGTCGTTGATGCCGCTAGTCGCCAAGCCGCCAATGACAGTGCTCGTGATATCTTAGCCGCCGTGGAAAGAAATGGCGGTGCAACTGTCGGTGCATCTAAAGACGCCTATAACGGTTTGTTAGCATCCATTGAACGTAACTCTGGCGAAAACCGCATGACCACTGTTACTGCAGATACTGCAAGTCAAGCCAGATTAGCTGATGTTCGACGCGATATTACCACCAATTTAAATGCCATGGAAGGCGAAGTCTTAAGCACGGTAAATAAGGGTAATAGTGAATTAATAACTGCCATCGGTAATACTGCATGGGAAACCAGACAAAATCAAAATACTCAATATGCTGCATTATTGTCTGAAACACAAAAAACCGCCTCTGCAAACGCATTGCAATCGGCAAATCAATATGCAAGTGCTTTGTTAGAAGCACAAAAATCCACTGCTCTTCTTGCCAATAAACAGGACAACCATTTCGCGGCTCTTTTGAGTAAACAAGACAACCACTTTGCGGCCTTATTGTTAGAACAACAAAAATCCAAAGAATGCATCACTCTTCAATTACAAGAGGCCAAATACGAGGCTCTTAAGAACAAATGCGATTTATCCAAGGAGATGGGTGATTGCTGCTGTGAAATCAAACAAAAGATTGACCAACGTTCTCAAGATGTTATCAACACGGTCGATACTCTTGACCGCAATAGATTACGTGACGAAGTCAATACCATCAATAATGAGAACACCATTCTGAAATTATTAGATTATGGTGATTATGGCTATGGCCGAAGAGGACGTCGTTCTCGTTCTCCTGGTCGTAGAGGACATTGAAGGGGCGGGCCGGAAGATAGTGATATAGATAGTTGTTCGAGTTCCGACTCTTCATCGAGCTCAAGTTCCGACTCTTCTTCGAGCTCAAGTTCCGACTCTTCTTCGAGCTCAAGTTCCGACTCTTCTTCGAGCTCAAGTTCCGAGTCTTCTTCGAGCTCAAGTTCCGAGTCTTCTTCGGGCTCTAGTTCCGAATCTTCTTCAGAATCGCGAGGTAGTCGAATAAGAGATTTCTTAGTTCAACGAGGTTCTCAACGGTCTAGGCAAGGTTCCCAGCAAGGTTCCCAGCAAGGTTCCCAGCAAGGTTCCCAGCAAGGTTCACAGCAAGGTTCCCAGCAAGGTTCCCAGCAAGGTTCCCAGCAAGGTTCCCAGCAAGGTTCCCAGCAAGGTTCCCAGCAAGGTTCCCAGCAAGGTTCCCAGCAAGGTTCCCAGCAAGGTTCCCAGCAAGGTTCCCATGAAACAAATCAGCACAGCGATAATCAAACGAATTCCGCTCCTGCATCTGTCGATTTTGCACCCATGCTCTCTTATATCGATGAAAAGTTTTCGACCTTCGCTGGAATCACCGGTCCTCCCGGACCGCGGGGAGCTACTGGACCACAGGGGATGAGAGGGGCAAGTGGCGACAATGGGGTTCCTGGTCCTACTGGTCACACGGGTCCAACCGGCCCATCTGGTCCGACTGGTCACACGGGTCGATCGAATAACAATCCATAAACTTACGGCCAACGTTTTTCATATGTTGCATAAAATAAGAATGTGTTCTTATTTTATTCGGAGAACACAAAACCTTTCTCCCAATTCCAATTCCAAATATCAATTTTTACAAAGATATAAAAAGAGCCCTATTTTATATAGAAGTACCTGTATGACAGAGAAAATTGCGACCACAAACCCACGAATTGTAACCTTTTACCGCAACAATCCGCATCTCAACTTTGATGCTGTGAATCTCATCTTTATCGATTTATTCGATAAACTTCAATCAGAGAACATTATGGGAACGACCATTCAAGGACAAATGCTCATGATGATGAATCAATTACACGATTCTTTTACGCAATTTAAATCCACCATTGGAAACGAACTCACCAGTAATGTGATGATCAAACTGGCTGATATTCGCAAAGATTACATCGAAGATGTAAAAACCATTATTCAAAACAACCAAGTGGAAAAACTCGGTCCACTACTCGAAAAAAACAATCATTTGTTGATGGATAAAACCGCCATCATGATGAATGATATCTTACCTCGTTCGCAAGGTCAAGTTCAAGATGTTCTCAAAAACTTTCAAAAGTCGATATCCGACGAAACTTCTGCATTATTAAAGCATGCAGATACTGGCTCCGTCAAAGAACTTATTCACAATTTCGAAATCAAAGCCGCAAATATGCAACAACCCATTTATGCATTTATTGCTTCGAGTGAAGAACGCATTCAAAACAATATTAATTGTTTAAAAGATATTACCAATGGTAAAAACAATGGTCTCACTGCGATGGATGACCAACCACTCATTCGCATTCTTAGCCAACAGTATAATACGGCAGATATTGTCAGTGTATCGAACAATATTCCGCACACCAATTTATTGATGATGAAGCGACAATACAAGCAAAACATTCTCATTCATAGCATGACGAGTGACCGCAATATTGCAAGTGAAGACACCAAACAATTTGTACAACTCATTGATGAACATCGCTGCAACGGCATTTTCATTTCGCAAAAGTCGGGCATCGCCTCGAAGCCGAACTATCACATTGATATTCAGCATGGATGCGTGCTCGTTTATATTCATCATTTTCAAGATTCGCCATGTAAAATCAACATTGCGATTGATATTATTGATAATTTATCTTCAAAGATCAAGTTGATGAGTCACAGCGGCGGCTGTGGCGACAACACCATTCCGAAAGAAGTTCTCGAAGAAATTAACAAAGACTACCAGCATTTTGTCATGCAAAAAGATACCATGATTAGTCTATTCAAAGAGAGCAACAAGAAAATATTAGCGCAATTAGAAGATATGAAATTTGTGGCTCTGGATAAATATTTATCCACAAAGTTCTCACCTTCTTCCATCAAACCCGGATTGAAATGTGATTTGTGCAAACAATTTAATGCTCACAACTTGAAAGCCTTAGCGGCTCACAAGAGAGGCTGTTTGCGCAAAAATGTCGCCGTCAGTGACGACAAGGAAAATATAGTGATTGGATAATTTGTGTAATAGTATTGCTTTTGTTTGTGTGATTACTCATGCATATTTTGAAAGTGTGGTGAGAAATGCGTAAAAAGTAGGTTATTAGTATTTTGTTTCTTTTGTGTTCTTTGGATATATCACTGTATTTTGAAAGTGTAGTGAGAAATGTTCAAAAATATATTTAAATTATAGTATTGTGTCTTTGTAATCATTATTAATGAATAATAATGAGTGCATCTATGGTAACCTTTAGAGATTATTTTTTTCGTATTTGGTTTTTTAGGGGCGTGTTATATAGATGCCTTCATCTGACCACGAGCACGACTCTTCCTCCTCCGGAAATGGAGCTGATGGAAATGCTTCTCCAAACTCCTCCTCAAACTCCTCCTCAAACTCCTCCTCAAACTCCTCATCAAACTCCTCATCAAACTCCTCATCAAACTCCTCTAACTCCTCATCAAACTCCTCAAACTCCTCATCAAATTCCTCAAACTCCTCATCAAATTCCTCAAACTCCTCATCAAATTCTACTGCTATCGATGCCGACTGTGCAGATGCGTCCTTCACTGCTCCTATTATCAATCCCGTCTTTCACGACCAGACGATTACTGAACCCGGCTTTGTGATTCAGAATCGCGATGGCCTCGATTTGAGCGGTGGTTATGTGGCCTATACCACCTTTGATACCACCCATCCCGAACTCTATGACCCGCAAGTCGAAGAAAAACTGCTCGAAAAAGTCGATGTCTATAATGACGAGGCGGATCCTACCAGTGAGAATGCTCGGCTGGTACTCGAAATCAAAGATTATGCCAGCAAAATTCAATGCACAGATTTTCACGGGAAAGGTACGATAGATGATTATAATGCGCTTTTTACTGCGGCATCGCGCATTGCGAACGAAACGAAATCGATTACATTGGATATTGATGTTGATGGTTTCGATGAATTTTCGCAAGCCGCCGATGATTTGAGCGCGCTTTTCACCGGGTTTATTGCGAAGTTGCAAAACGTGAATATTATTAACGACATTGAGTTCTTGCGTTCGATTTCCGTAGCATTGCGCAAAATATGGAATTTGTCGGAGGTCTTTGGCAAATTCAAGCAGACGATTTTATCGACCACCACGATTCAGTTCCCGAAATCCGCCCACGATACGAAAATCGTGTTGGAGGGCGTCATGGACGAAATCAACTGCGCGATGCAATATATTACCCATTTTGTAGCGCCTTCTAGCGTGGTTCCGGTCGATGCCGATTTGTCGGCCGCTGAAAAGAATATTATTTCGGAAGCCATTGCGACGATTGATAACTGGAATGTGATTTGCGAGCACGGCGTCAGCGTGGCGATGGAGAATAATAGTGATGTTATTTATATTACACAGGCGAGCAATGCATTGAAACAGACCACGAATACTTTGCGCAGTGCCACGAATACTTTGCGGAGCAAACTGGCGGCGTTCCAGATTTGTTAGGTTTTAGTATTGGTTTATTTGTTTTCTGGGTATCTAGTAAATGGGCAACGGAGGGGATGAGAACCTGAAAATCATACCTTATAGTGCGACTTCTATATCGGTGGTTGGGCGGTTTATATTCATGTATATTATTTACAAGAACAAGAGCACGAATAGTCTGTCGCTGTTGTTTTGCATAATGAGTATTTGCTCTTCTTCGATGTGGATGTATTATAGTATTGCGAATGATGATTGGCCCATGATTGTGCGGAGTATTACGGAAATTGCTTTATTGGTCGTGTCGTCGATGTACATTGTGCGCAACAAATTGGTGCTTGGTCAATCGCAGCAAGTATTGCCGTCATAGGGTTTTGTGTTATATAGTTGATTGTTTTGAAAACATTGTTGGTGAATGTTCTCAAAACGGGGGGTTTTGTTTTGTGTTATATATATATTGTTTATAGGTAGAGAACCTGCATCATATTTAGGAAAATGTGTAGTTTTTTTCTAATGTCTATATATACAGTTTTATGAATAACACAAACAAGCGCGTTAGTAAAAGCAATAGGCTTACTCGAAAAAATAATGGTGGTTCTCCTTCATCATCAACAAAATCTCCAAAAGCATCAACAAAATCTCCAAAAGCATCAACAAAATCTCCAAAAGCATCAACAAAATCTCCAAAAGCATCAACAAAACCAGAAGGACCAAAAGGAAAAGAAAAAGAATTAGCATTAGACTTATTGGCAGAATTCAGAAAACCTACAAAAACATTTGATATTGCTAAGGTGCGAGAAATATTAGCAGATAAAAAATGGAAGAATAAGTGGATAGATTTTGAAGATATTGATTTAAGTAAAAACAAACCTGGTATCACCGCCTTACGTTCAGCAGTTGCTAAGGGAAATATAGAAGCAGTTGAATTATTGCTACAAAATGGTGCAGATGTAAATAAACAAAATCAAAAAACTGGACATACCGCATTACATACCGCAGTTAGTAATAATGGTCTTCCTGAGGAAATGATAAAAATGATAAAATTATTACTAGATAATGGGGCAAGAACCGATTTAGAAGCCAAACCGTTAGGGACACCATTAGAATCTGCAGAATATTATGCAGAGACACTACCAGAAACATATAAACCTATAGTAGCGTTCTTAAAAGCACACAAATAAAATTTTTTCTTCATGGAAGAGAACCTGGATAAAATATTTATTTTGACATAGATATTTTACAAATCGTTGCTATAGAATTATAAGGATGGAATGAGGATGGTTGTATGGGTCTTGCACGTGTCTTCTTGTTGGACTTGGGTTGGGCAGTCGATTTGGGTTGGTGTGTTGGTTGCGGTCCAGCATGTGTAGGCACCGGTGAGGAAGGTGGTGGATGATTGTGTTGTGCATTGCAGTGCGACTTTTGTGGGGCCGCCTAGGGCGGTTTGGAGGGTTGATGGGTCGATGCTTTGGCCGATGGATTGTTGGAGAGTTTGGGGTGTGGGGAAGGCTTTCGCTAGGTCGAGGGCTTGCTGGAAATAGGAGGTTTGATTGAGCCCTGAGCAGGTACCGTGCTTGTCCCATTCGTGTTCCCAGAAGGAATCATAGTCGGGGTCGGTTTCTTCGTATTTGACGTCGGGGTAGTATTGGGTCATGGTGTCCCAGCCGATTTCGAGTGGGGTGTTGGGGTCGAAGGGGTCC
>Ga0214923_10008249_pt1 | contig 11159 bp, 10 predicted proteins | sample LL1510_MetaG_FD_177993 | JGI IMG/M metagenome (GOLD analysis project Ga0214923, IMG submission 177993) | Freshwater microbial communities from Lake Lanier, Atlanta, Georgia, United States - LL-1510 | ecosystem: Environmental > Aquatic > Freshwater > Lake | place: USA: Georgia | collected... | reverse complement strand
ATAATATGAAATATATTGAAAATAAACCAAAAAAAAAGAGTATATGTGATAGAGAATATTATTCACATATATTAGATAAAAATTCAATTGGAACAATATTATTAAATAATGAAAAACATAGAAATAAAATAAATTATAAATTACATCATAATGATTTTAATATAATAAAAACAGGAAATGAATACGAATATGCAATTTATATTATAAACTCAAGTAAAATGAAAAATGCATGTTATTATTTAGAAAAACTAAAGAAACCAAATTATGTATCAATTTATAAATTACCAGAAAATTACAATATTATCAAAGATAATATTATTGAGGTTATAAATGGAACAATTATAACAGTTAAAAAAATAGATAGTAATAAAATATTTGATTATTCAAAAAAGATTAATAAACATACAAAAGTATATTTATATGTTGATAATATAAAATGTTTTAAAGATGAATATAATTGTTTATATATTGAAAAATAATTATATATAAATATATATATATTTATATAATATTTATGCTTATCATATTCATTTTTGTATTAATGATGCTAACAAATATAAATTGTTTGTCGAGTGAAAAGTTCTATAAAAAAAATCTATTAAATAAAAATTATAATATAATTTCTTTACAACCTGAATTTAGTAATGATGTTAATATAACATCAAATTTAACACCAAAAACAATTTTATATTATCAACACTATAACAATGATAATTATATTGATAATTTTATAAAAAATAATTCAATAGATTCAATTATATCAGAAAATGATTTTGTAACTTGTCAAAAAAATACTTTAACACAAAAATATTTTAATAAAACTAATATTGATTTAAATAAATGTCATTATTTAAATGATAAAAAATCCCTTCGTGATTATTTATCTAAATTTGATAATATTAATAAAGTCCAAAATATAATGATCAATAATGATGGATCCTTAGAAAGATCTATAAAAGAAGTTAAATTTAATAATTTTATAATAAAACCAATAAAAGGAGCAGGTTCAGGTGGTATTTTTAATTTATATTATAAAAATGATAAATTAATTGGATTAGATAAATTTATGAATGAATATAAAGATAATATATTTTTAAATTTAACAAATAAATTTATAGTTGAAGAATTTATAGGAGGAACAGAACATAATTTAGATATTGTAATGTATAAAGGAAAAATATATTTCTGGCATATTTCAGATGATTTAATCGATATGATTTATTTTCAGGATATAGGAACAAGATTTCCAAGTAAATTAAATAAAAAAGATTCATTAGAGATGTATCAACAAACTATAAACATATTAGATCATTTAAATATAAAAAACGGAGTATATCATTTTGAATTTAAATTTTATAATAATAAAGCATATTTAATTGAATTAAATCCTAGAAGACCTGGTGGTAATTATGTAGATTATATAGATAAATTATATGGATCTAATTTAAATTATGATGAAATATTGATTTCTTTAGGTAAAGAACCTTTTTATAATATGAAATATATTGAAAATAAACCAAAAAAAAAAGTATATGTGAAAAAGAGTATTATGCACATATATTAGATAAAGAATCAATAGGAACTATATTATTAAATAATAATAATTTATATAAATTAATGGATAAAATGAAAAATATTAATTATGAATTTAATTTTAATGATTATGATATAATTAGAAATGGAAATCATTTTAATTATTCAATATATAATGTAAATACAAATAAAATGAATGATGCATGTAAATTTTTAGATACATTAGAGAAACCAAATTATGTATCAATTTATAAATTACCCAAAAATCAAATAATAAATAAAAATGATATTGTAGAAATAATAAATGGAACAATTACAACAGTAAAAAAATATAATAATAAAAAAATAATAGATATATCAAAATTTTTAAGTTCTAATAATATAGTTTATTTATATACAGATAATTATAATTGTAAAAATGAATATAGTTGTTTATATATTCCAGATTTAACAGATATAATAAATAGATATAATTATACATATACAGATAAAATTTACAAAATACCAGAAAATAAATTAGGTAAAATAAAAAAACAAGGTAAAATAGGTTCATGTCAAGCATTTTCAACAATTGAAGCAATTGAAATGATACATAATAATACAATAAATTTTTCAGAATCAGGCATCTATTATACAAGTAGATTTGCAAAAAATGGAGGATTATTATATGAAGATTATTTAAATGCAGATGATAAAATAACTTCATTAAAAAATTATAATAAAGAACAGTTTGATATTGGATTATTAAATAAAAATATAATAAATTCATTATCTTATTATGGAACATGTTTAGAATCAACAAATCCATATAATATTAAAAAATTTAATGAAATAACACAAGAATGCATTCATGAAGGAATTAATTATAAAATAAAGGATTATCATTTAATAGAAAATCCATATAATAATCGTGATTTAGTAATAAATGAGATAAAATATTATTTAAATAATAATGTTCCAGTAATTTTTGGTATTATAACATTTGATCCATTATGGGAAAATATTGTTAATGGTGAATTAAAATTACCATCAATCAAAGATAAAAATAGTGGAAGTCATGCAATGTTATTAGTTGGATATGATGATGAAAAACAAATATTTTGGTTTAAAAATTCATGGGGAACTAATTTTGGAGTAAATATGTATTCTGAATCAAGAGAAAAAAATAATAATGGATATGGTTATTTTTCATATGATTATATATATGCATATTTACAAGATCAAACAGCAATAGATAATACATATTTAGTTGATGGATTTATGGTTGTATTAAGTCAATATAATGGAACAAAATTAAATCATATAAATCCTAATGTTAAGGTATTATATAGTAATGATATTGATGATAATTTAAATATTAAATTTGAATCAACAAAAGATTATTTTTTAAATTTGTTTAATTACTATAATATTGAATATAAGAACAAAAAAATTACCAAATAAATAGTTCATTAATAATTTAATTTAATGATTTTAATTTATTACTATAATTGATAAGATATGTAATAGGTTGATCTAAAATACCAACCATTGTTTTATTTCCAATGTCTGCAAATAAATTATTTAATTTTAATACATTCAAAATAACATGATGAATTCTATTAATGATATCAGCTAATTGACCAAAATCTGATACATTATTAGTATTTTGTATAATAGATCTAATTAATTCACTATTTCCTCTGTTTAATGACAATGGAAATTTATCACTATTAATTAGTTCTACAAACTTTTCATCATTTGCACAAATAATAATTTCATCATTAATTTCATCATCAATATCATCGGCTCTATCAAATACTCTCATTATTAATTCAACTAATTGATATACATAATTAGTTTGCATTTTATAACTAACTGTTTCATTTGAACTATTACTTTTATTATCATTATCATCATTGTCTTCTTTTTTGTTTTTAATAATATCAACTTTAACATGAGATCTATATTTAACAATTTCATCAACAAATACAAAGATATTATCACCAATATTTGGCTCATCACGATATAACCATAATAATAATGTCATAATACCATCTTGTTTAAAACTTTCATCTTCATAAAAATCTTTAAATGATTCTAATAATTCTTGTTTATTCCATTGATCAGTTTGATTATTCATAAAGACGGACAAAGGTGTTTCAATAACATCAACAATATATTTTGGATTATCAAATATTTTAGCTGGTAATAATGTATATTTTGTAATAGTATCTTTTCCAATCAAAGGTGTATATGTTCCTCTCATAATATTTTTATAATTTACTCTGAAATATACAATATGACCTTGAGTATCAAAACCTCTACGTCCTGATCTTCCTGAAATTTGTTGAGCTTTAAGAACACTAATATCTTCATTATCTTCATTACCTAAAATTACTACAGTTCTAGTAGGATAATTTACACCATATGCCAAACTATCATCACAAATACAAATAGGTGCTTGATGACTTACAATTAATTCTTGAACAACACGTTGAAATGGAGTAGGTAAAATTTTAGAATATAAGATTAATCCACGTTCTAATCCTCTAATAAAGATATTATCATAAGACATATCTTTTGCGATAGATTTATCAACGGTTTGAGTCAAGAATTTTCTAAGATTCATTTTAACTTTTCTCATAGTTTCAACAGATAATGCATTAGTATGAAAAGAGAATAAACTTGTTGGACAATATGGATTAAATTGTGGTAATTTAACATCCATAGAATCTTTTTGATTAATTTGATATTGTAATTTTTTATTATTAAAGTCTTTATTTAAGAATGTTTTGATCATATCTAATTCTTTATCAGTATATTTTTTTGATTCTTTTGCTTTACTAAATTCACTACAATATTTTACATTAATTTTATCCAAGAATTTTTGAATAAAAATTCTCTTTTGTTGATTAATTTGACTTTCTATTTCCTTTATTTTATTTCCTTTTCCACTTAATCCTTTTGCTATAGATTCTTTTAATGAATGTTCTTTTGAACTATATTCATTTACTTCTTCATAAAGTGAAATCATAAAGTTTTGATACCAAGGAAAATAATATTGTTCCATTTGTTCTAGATATAATATTATTTTCTTAAAAGTATTTAAAACAGCAATATCATTTAACATAAACATTAATGTAGGCAACATATCTTTTTTTTTGAGTGTGTTCATTAATTCTACAATCTTGGATATAACATCACCATCTGTTAGTATTTGATCTATATTGTATTTTTCCAAAAATATTTTTACTCTATCTTCATGCATTAATGTTAATCTAATTAAAATATTTTTAATATGAGTGTCATATTGACTTACTCTATCCATATCAATTGATGTATTTTGATCAAAAAATCTATTAGGATGAATGTTCATATCTTCATTGTATTCATTGAAATCATTCGCTAAATCACAACCTAAAACATATAAATCTCTTGCTGTCATTGCAAGATCACCTGTTGTAAATTTATCATTAATTATATAATCTGTATCTACACATGCTAATGGATGTAATGTAATTAATTCTTGACCATTCCAAATATGTTTTTGTTGAATAATAAATCTTTTATTATAAGATACTAATTTAACATCACGTTTAGTAATAAGATTTAGATATTCAACAAAACGTTCAGGTTCATTAATTGTTGCTGATAATATCAAAAACGGACAATTTACTGTTTTGATTAATCTTTGAATACATTCTCCTTCATTATCATTTATTTGTTGAATCTCATCAAATACTGCGTAAGAAAGATCTAAACACATGGTTATTAATATATCTTCTGCTTTTGCAGGTGTTGCTACTATCACTTTGCTATCTTTTACAGAATTGTAATCCTCTTCATTTGTAATTAATGCTGTTTTAATTCCTGCAACTGTAAAAGATCCAGCAACTTGATTTGCTAATACACTGCATGGAACAACAAATAATACTTTTGATATATTCTCATTTGTAGCACAATATTGTGCACATACTGTTTTCCCTGATGATGTTGGAGCTGTTATTACTACTGATTCATTATTATCTATATAATTGATAACTTCTAATTGCCAGTCATCAAGTTTCATTACTTTTGGATCCCATGAACTTAGTGGTTTTAATCTATAATAAGTATCAACCATTTGATATTTAATTGGATCAATATTTCTTTGTCCAATAATTTTATTTGCCTCATTTACATAATTTACAAATGATAATTTGATTCTATCAGATAATACTGATGATTTTAATTCATCTAAACTTGGATATTCAAAATCTGATACTGTTGATGTTTTATTGGCTTCTTTTCTTGCCTTTCTATGATTAACTCTACCTGTAGAAACTTCATTACCATTTTCTGTTTTATTGGTAGTATGATTATCAATCATTATAAACCATTCATCCCTAAATTCATTTAATACCATTATAAATTCAAAGATTAATGGTATTAAATTGTTATCTGCTGTGTTAATAAAACGTTTTGTTAATGCTCTTAATATGATTCCTTTAATAATTTTGTTTGCAATGTTGTGTCTATACAATTGAATAATTCCTTGTAATGAAACAACACTTGGACAGTTTCCATCTAATATTTCTAATTCATGGGGCTTCATATATGATATCATATCTTGTAATTGTTTTAATAATTTACTTTGTATATTTTCCATTTTTAATTTATCTATTTTCTTTATCACTTTCTTTTTGTCATCAGATTCACTATTTGATTCTTGTTCTATATGATTTGTTTTAATACTCTTTACATTAATAATTCCTTGTGATATTGAATTACATAAATTTGCAAATTGATCTGCATTTAGTTTTTTTGTAGGATAACGCTTTTCTAATGATTTACCTGTAATTGCAAATTGTCTTGTCAATACTGTATCTTCATTATCCTGAGTTGTTCTATAAAAAACTTCATTAATAACAACTCCATCAATACAGACAGAGTCGTTGTTATTATCATTAAACGACATATTCAGTATATAATAGAATAATATTATTATAAATCAAAATATTCAATTTTTTTAATATATCTAATTATATCTAATTAGATATATTAAAAAAATTGATGACGCGCCACGCGCACGGTATCAATGACGCGCTATGCGCTCGGAATTAATGACGCGCTATGCGCACGGTATCAATGACGCGCTATGTACCCGGAATTAATGACACTTATATCATTTAATTTGTTTATTATAAATTACATTATATTTCTTTGATAAGGTTATCAACATTAAATTTATTAAAAAATTTAATAAAATCCAAAGTGATATCATAAATTTGTTCATCAAAAATATTTTTTTTTAAAGTGAGTCTATTTTTATTACAAAAATATAAAAAAATGATTAAACAATTATGATAATAATACAATTCATTAATATCAACACCACTAAATGTTTTAGTAATATAACAATATTTAAATAAAATAAATCTATCATTTTCTTTGGATCTTAATAAATTTAAATTAATATCATTAATAATTTTTTTATTATAATTAATGAGAATATCAACTTGTATTAAAATTTCTAAAATGTTATTAATATTAATTAATTTAATAATAAATTCTTCTTTTAATTGAAAATATTCATTATTCATCAATTTAAGAGAAATTTTAATGATTTTTAATTTAACAATATTAAAATTATTGTTTATTAATTTTAGATTTATATTTTTATCAGACAAAAAACTTTCCATTAATTTAATTTTATAAAATTTATTAATTTATATAATATAACCATCTATACTTCAAATAATATTTTACAATTTTCTGATAAACATAATTCTCTTTTGGAAAAGTTTATATCAATTTTATTAGAAGATAAAAAATCAATTCCTAATATAATATCAAATTCATGTTCTCCTTTTAAAATAGATGGTGATATTTGAACTGTATAATCGTTTATTAAAAATTCTAAAATCCAAATTCGTCCTAAAGTTTCAGTAGTTCCATTACCTGTATTAACATTATTTACAGTAAGTAAATCAACATGATCTTCTAATTTACATTTTTTAATTACTTCTTCTGAAATAACAGATTTAGAACATCCTGTATCAATCATAGCTTTAAGTTTGATATCATTAATTTGAATATCAATAGTAATTAAATTATAAGGAACAATAAGATTAGGGTAATTTAAATAACAATATTCTCTTGCAAAACTAATTAATGAATCATCCATAAATATATATGTTTAAATGCAGTAGTAATATAATTTAATTTCAATAATTTAATTATATTGTTCTTTAATATTTTGGTAAGCATCATAACCATCCATAATGTGTTTGCTAGTTTTTTTTATATTTTTTATATTTTTTTTATTTTTTTTTAAAAATTTTTTAATATTTTTGTTTTTAAATTTTTTTTTATATTTACTAATCTTACCCATTATTCTGAAAAATTTAGTTACTACTTTAATACCTGTTCCAGCAACATCTCCGATAACAGGAACAAATTCTATTGCACTTGCAATAGCACCAATAATATCACCTCTTAATAAAAAGAAAATAATACTTGCAACATCAAATGGCATTCCGACAACAGGAATAGCAGAAGCAATCATTAAAATAAAATCTATAAATTCTAAAAAGCCTCCAAATAACATACCAGGCACTGGATTTTTCATATTGTCTAGTCCGTCTTCAATCAATTTAATTAAAAATCCTCCAGACTGATCATTTTCTAATTTATTATAATTATTAAAAAAAATATCATTAAAATAATAATTATAATGAATATACAAAAGGTGTTTTTTAAGAGTATCACCATCTAAATCTTTTATAAAATTTGTAGAATTAATAATAATATTATTAATTCTATCATCAATAGATTTATCATAAATTAAGGTTGAATAAATAACGTAATCTAATTTATCCAAGGTAATAATTTTACTATTACTATTACTATTACTATTACTATTACTTTTTTTATAACATAGATAATAAGAATCAATATTATTGTTATTTAAAACTAAAATATAGATTGAATCATCTAATTTTTGAATTAATTTATCAATAAATTCAAATAATTCATAATTAATTTCAATATTAAAATTATTAGAAATATTATCAATAACATTAATTACAGATGATAATAACATAATATAAATTATAATATAATTTTTTTATAAATCAGATAATAAATTATTATATGATTTAGTGATTAAATAATTAGTATTTTCTGAAAATTGGTTTTCTTCAGAATAAAAAATATCATAATTAGATTTTTTACAATTTTTATTTAAATCATCTAAATGATTTAATTGATTATGATCAGAAGTATTATCGTCATTATAATGATAAAAATAATAATAAATTAATAAAATTACAATAATGAATATTATTAATTTAGATGACATATATATAATTTATATAATAAAAAATTAAAATATAATTAAATAATATGTTTTTACTTTATTATAAACAAGGATGTCCATATTCAGAAAGTGCTGAAAATTTTTTTATATATGAAAAATTTGAGTATAAAAGAATAATTGTTGAATCATCTGATTACAATTTAAAAAATCAATTTGCAAATATAGGTCATCGAACATTTCCAGTAATTTTTTATTTATTAGATAATTTTAATAGTAATTATGAAACAGTAATTCCAACAAATGGATTTTTAGGTGGTTATAGTGATATAATTAAAATAGAAAAATTTAGTAAAAAATTAAAAGGACTGGATAAAGATGAAATCATAAAAAAAATAAAAAATTTTATACAAGATAAAAAAATATCATATAGATATATTTTAAAAGTTATAATAATTTTTTTAAAGAATAAATAATATATATATATAATATATCAATTTAATGGATAAAAATAATATTAATTTTATAGACAGAAGTAATAAAATTACAAATAAACAGAATGATAATATTTCAGAATTATTATTAAATAGACAATTTGCAAATTATTATAATCTTGGTTCAGATACTGAAAATAAATTAAGAATACCATTAACTGAAAACAAAAATTTAGATTGTTCAAAAAAAGAAATTAATTGGGGTGATTATTATTTATTTCCAACTGGTAAAAGTGCAGGTAATCCTAATGATTATAATAAAACTTATGTTGGTGTTGATACTCGTAATTATTCTGAATATGGGACAAATCGTGATATTGACCTCAAAGAAAGACCTTTTGTTCCTTTGGAATCTTTTAGATTTAATTATGGTGGATTAAAATATGAAGATGATTTAAGAAGTGGTATTTCTACTAGAGCATATAGAAAAACAAATTCACAATAAATATATCCAAATCAATAACAAAAATAAAATGAAATGCCATAAACTAACATCATTATGATTATTCATAGTATTGGTGTGATTATACATATATGAATTATATAAATTATATAATTTTATATAATTTATATAATTTATATATTGGTTATTGTTTGAATATCATCATCAATACAAGTATTTAAATTTATTTCATTTTCAGAATGATCATTCTGATCAGAATCAGAATGATCAGAAAGTAATTCAGTAAGTTCATTAATAAAAGTTTTGTTAAATGTTTTATTAAAAGTTTTAAGAGATTCTGTTTCACAAACAATATTATTAATTGCATTTATAGAAATATTATCATCGACAATGTTCTTAGGAATATCATTAATGTATTCCATAATATCGGAAATATATAAAGGTTTATCATAAAATTCGTTATTTACAAGATCTAAAATTTTATTGTAATCATTTGATTTATCATCAATGATGGTTAATATAAAATCTTTATTTAATTTGATACCATTTATTTTATTAATATTATTATTATTTTTTAAAAAATTATTAATAATAGAAACATTATCAATTAAAGTTTTATCATAAAATATATTACCTTTGTAAATATATTTAACAATTATAGTTGGATCAATAAATATATCCATTTTATTTTATTATCTAATAAATAAAATAAAATTGTAAAATAAATTTATTTTTATAAAAATACTTTTATTATTTTATTATCTGATTTTTGTTCAAATACTTTATAAAAATCTTTTATATTTTGTATTGTTCCATTTACCCTGAATTTTGGAGGTGAATGAACATCATCAACAATTCTACTTTTTGTTTGTTCTTTTGATTCAACGTATCTCCATGTATTGGCAAATGATACAAATAACTCTCTTAATCCTTGTTTTAAAGTCTTACCATTCCCTTTATTTTCTTTATTTTCTTTATAAAATATTTTATATGCATCAATAGCAATTTTAAGACCAAATAAATCAGCAATATTTTCACCTAATGTTAATTTGCCATTTATAAAGAATTTATCATTATCAATATCAATAAAATAGTTATCAAATTGTTTAACAATTTTATTAGTAATATTTTCATAATTTTTTTTAACAGATTCAGACCACCATTCATTTAATTTTCCATGTTCATCAAATTTTGATCCATTATCATCAAAACTATGAGATATTTCATGACCAATAACAGCACCAATAGAACCAAAATTAGAAGCCATAGTGATTGTATTTAAAGATGGAAAATCTTTTGATAATCTAATACGATCTTCTAATAATTCTGATATATTATCATCACTTTTATCAATGATACGACCAGAATATAATTGATCTTTTGTTAAAAAAAAGAAAAAAGGTTCTTGTAAAATACCAGCAGGAAAAACAATTTCATTTTCAAAGGATGA
>Ga0214923_10008248_pt1 | contig 11160 bp, 10 predicted proteins | sample LL1510_MetaG_FD_177993 | JGI IMG/M metagenome (GOLD analysis project Ga0214923, IMG submission 177993) | Freshwater microbial communities from Lake Lanier, Atlanta, Georgia, United States - LL-1510 | ecosystem: Environmental > Aquatic > Freshwater > Lake | place: USA: Georgia | collected... | reverse complement strand
CCAAAGCGAGGCTTCGCCCCTAGCGACGGCGGTCAACCCGAACGCCTCGAGGACTGGAGACGGTGCAAGCGCCTGATGCCCGTGAGCGCTTTATGCTTGCGAGCTTCGGGCAAACGCGCTGCGCGATTCCGCTGGGTCAAATCGAGCGTATTGTTTCAAATCCAAAGGTTCAAGCCTGGTCGGGACGTGGGCTTGTGCAGGGTTATGTGCTCGTTGAAGGTTGGCTCGTGTGGGTCTTGCCGGCAGGTCAGCTGTTCTCGGATCTGGGAAGCGCGCCATCACAGGGTGACTGGCTCCTTGTACTCAAGGAGGAAGACGGGCTCACGCGATCTGCGGTTTTGGCAACAGAAGTTAAAGGTCCTGTTTCATCATTGAGATTAGATCAGGTCAAGCGTTTACAGCGCCGGGGCGAGGACGTTTTGGATGAGTTTCGCTGATGGGCCGGTGGACCGAGATGTTGCCGAAGCTCAGTGGTTTTTGGAAGATTTGGATGCTGAGGTACGGATTCAGCTTGGCACTGGGGCTTGCCATGGTGGCTTGTGTCGCCGCCGGTGCACGTTACGAGCGTGAATTTCGGACAACACTCGAGCAAGGCTTTCAGCACCGTGTTGAGCTAGGCGATCTGGCATCCTCGGTTCAGCAGCTTCGGCGCATCTTAGAGTCGCCCCGGGTTTTGGATCCCGGTTTTGTCGCTGGTCTTGTCGAGCGGGTTAAAGAAGTTGAGGCCAAGTCGAAGGCTCAACTGGATGCGGGTCGAATAGGCGAGATGATTTTGCCGACCAAAGAGCTTGCTGCCATCGCAGCGATGCAGCAGGGTTTTGAACGCTTAGCGGCGAGTGCAGCGCAAATCGAACGTGCCCACAACCTGAAGCTCACGCTCAAGCCGGTGGAGCCCAATGATGCTCCTTCGCTCAAACGTGTTTCTGCCTTGATCGATGAGTATGTCGCAGCCTCTGCGGCGCTGCGAAATGCGCGAAGCGCCTCGAACGCAATAAGTACCTTGCAGCAGGCCACGATGGGGCTGGGTGAGAATCTGGCAACTGCGAGCAACGAGTCAAGGCGCAAGACCATGCCGCAAGCTTGGCGCGATGTTCTGGCCCTTTTGCCTGCCGAGCGAGGCGACTTTGTCGATCGTCTGCTTGCAGACGGCAGACTGCTCGAAGATATGCAAAGTCAGCGCGCGCGCGCAACCTCAAGGCTTGAGCAGGTGGCAGCGAAGATTGATAGTGCCGAGCGACTGCTGCTTCAGTCGCGGTCAGGAGGTGGTTTGCTGGTTGTTGCTGCGATTCTCACCTGGGGTGGTGTTGGCTTTGGTCTGGCGGGTCTGCTCATCGCAACGCTACAGATCAGGCGCTACAGTAAGTCGATCGCAGATGGGGACGGTTCAGCCGTTGAGGTCATGGTGCCGAGAAGCGTGCTTGCTGATGAATTTGAAGAGGACAGGCGAGTGGCAGAATCGTCGGCCGAAGCGATGATGTCGGCTCGTATCGCATCAGAGCTTAGCCGGCTCGAGCATGATTCAAACGCGATCTTGATGCCTGATCCGAAGCCAGGCGCTGGCGAGAAAGTGAGTGTGCGTGAACTCGCTGAAGCAGCCATGGACGATCAGCCTGAGAGCCTGGATGCTGTGTCCTCAGGTTACTGGATCGCTGCGGGCTCGATGGCTGAGCGACGTGTTGCCTTGCTTGACCGACAATCGGAGCAACTCGAGCAGCATGTGAAGTCCTTGATGGCAAGCGCAGAGACGCTTGCAGGTCGTGTCGATCTGGTTGTGCAAAGTGTTCAGCTGAGTCTCGAAGCCGACCAACCCACATCTTTCATCGACTTCAGCCAGATTCGCAAACGTCTTGAATCGCTCCAGACGCTGGCGATGAATCTTTCCTTGCAGGTGAGCGCCGGGGAAAATAGCGAACCGGTACTCGAAGACCTCGAGCAGTTTAATGAAGCGCTTGATGCCGTAGCCGTCGAAATGAAACAGCTCCAGAAGCCCGTCAATCCGGCGGCCAGCGAGCGGCGAATGTCGGTGTCCCTGGATGAAGTACGGCGATTGGCTGCGGTGGTAGACACCTTGAAAGAACGCACCGAAACGCTCTATGAGGACGCTCAACGGTTCCGGCGACACAGTGAAGCCCTCATCAGAGGCATTCAGGAGGGCGCCGTCGCCGAGCTACCGTCAAGCTATCTTCGCACCCGTGGCATAAACGCATAAGCTGCGGATTTAGCTTTGCAAAACCCCCAACCAAACCAAAAGCAAGCGGTTTAGCGATGCATGATCGTCTCGACGACCTCTTTATTCTTGACGCCGAGCAAGCCGCCAAAGAGCTTTTGATTTACGGTGAGGGACGAAGCGACCAGCCCATCGACCGCTTAAGCGGCACAACAGCGTATTTGGCGCCTTTGCTTCAATCCTGCGGGCTCCTTCGCCATGCCGATGCTTGCCTCCTCTTTACCGAACTTTTTGAGGTAGCCGATGAAGGCCAGATCAGGCGACTGATCCGCGAGTTTGCCGAGTTAACGATTCATGCGCTCGAGGCTTTGAGAGCCGGCGCAACGATCAGTGAGCTTGGTGATGATGAGGCCTTGGAGCAACTATTTAGCCGATTGCGGCCATATTCGACAAATCCGGGCCAATCTCAGCGTGCACCAACGCCGTCACGTTTTCGGCAACTGGATAGCTCTCATACAGATCCAGATCGAGAACTGATCGCCAATGCTTTTCGTGCCATTGAAGCGGTGGATTCACTCGCCGTCATGATTGCGCAGGAGGCAAAGGGGCAAGGCGCCCCGATCATGGCCACGCAGATGGTCTCCGAGCTTGAAAATCGTTCAGGCGAGCACGCAGCAATGAGCATGGTTGCAGTGGTTAAACCGAGCACAGAGGACTCGAGCGCCGCTGAGGACACAACACTTGCTGCTGCCATGTCTCCCGAAGATAACAAAGCGCTCGCTGAAACAATCGCCCTTGATGAGGACGACGTAGCCCAGGTGAGCGATCACGAGACCGATAGCGTTGTCGATCTTGATACGGAGCAGGGTGTTGGCCCTTGGGCATTACCTGATGGCTTGAACGAAGCCGCCGATGGTCGGATCACCAAATCCCTTGATGTTTCAGATTTGCCCGATGCGCTTGAGATCAGAAGCCCCCCGGTTGATTTGTCGTCCTTGGCAATAGCCTCGATGGACAAATCGGCCCCGTCCCCGCAGTGGGCAGAGCCGCCAGGCCAAAAACTGCAAGACTTTGAATGTCGAAGTGTTGTCACATCGGTTCAGATCGATGCGGCGTTTCGCAAGGCGCTTCGGCTTTCCCAGGATGGTCCCTGGGCTCAAGGCATGGCGACGTTGCTTGAGTCAATCGATGTGCTGGATCATGTGAGTTTGCGTGAGGCACTACCTCAAGAGCTCACGCTGCTCGGAGGCAATGAGATTTTGGTCCAACCCGAGCTTGCCCGAATGCTCAGAGATGAGTGCCATCAGGCTAAAGTTTCGGGTGTTGGCGATGCGATGCTTGTTTCTCAAACACTGATCTTGGCGATTCAACATGATCGTCTCGTGTTTGCCGACCGGCTGGCCAAGCAGATTGCCGCACAGGGCGGGCGCATTGAAGTCGACACGGCACTGAAGCGCTGGCGCATCGTTGTGCCGGCTTCGGCAAGACTGCTTCGCATTACCCAGCTGCAGGTCGACGGTGTCTGGCTTGCGGTGCCCTGGGCGCAGTTTTTGGGGCTTGAGGGCCGGGTACCGCGCCAAGAGGCGCAGCTGTGCATAGGCAACGAGTCAGACAGAATGCGTGTCGAGGCGCTCGGTCTTGTAAGCACTGGTGTCCGATTCGACCTTCCACGATCATTGCGCAGGCGCGAGCGTTATCGCGGTCTGGTGATGCTTGCAAACGCCGACTGCCTGCCGGTTTATGCTTAGGTTCAACGGGCCATGAAAACAGGCGGGCTTTCTTGCCAAGGAAATAAGTGCTCTGCCCGATTGTTGAGCACCTTGCTCAGTTTGATGCTTGCCTGGTCCGCAATCGCTCAAGAGCGCACAGAACTCTGGCAGGACACGGTTCGCGCACTCATCAGCGAACACCCGATGCTTGCAGGGCAAAACCTGCAAATCGAGTTTCCCTCAAGCTTACCCAAGTGGCCGCCGTGCAAACAGCCTCGGGGCCAGATCGCCAAACAGGGCGTGCCGGTCGGACGCGTGAGTGTAAGCCTGCGTTGTATGGACCCGCGTTGGATGGGCGCTATTCAGGTGAGCGTGAGTGCCAAACGCAGTCATCTGGCAGCCTCAAGAGCGCTGCAGGCGGGTTCGACACTGGACGCTGGTGAATTTGTGATGGTCGAATCGGACTGGTCTTCGCTACCTGACGACGTTGTCACCGAACCCGATCAGGTGCTTGGAAGGACGCTTGTGCGCTCAATTCCGGCGGGCGCACCAATTACCCTAAATTTGCTGCGTCAAACATCCGTTATTAGAGCAGGAGAGAGAGTTAGAGTTCAATTGAGCGGCTCCAATTTTGTGGTGGCAGGTGAGGGTCAAGCCTTGCAGGCCGGCGCAGTCGGAGAGCAAATCCGCATCAAGATGGCGAACGGCCAGGCAGTTAGTGCCACGGTCGTGCGCCAGGGTGTTGTGGAAGTGCGAGTCGATTAAGGCCTTGATGGCCGGTGAACTGGCGACTCAGGAGCAGTATTTTTTTTCACCTTAGACCGGTGAAACCGATGCGATGTTGTTGTGGGAGATGGTAATGAACATTCAATCAACGCTGGGTGCAGGAATCGAGCCTCGCAAGGGTGCGGCGATGAGTGACGCGGCCAAGACCTCCGCTGGTGCCTCGGTAGATCCATCGAAGCAGGCCTCGATTGCACAGTCAACGGTTCGTGCCGTTCAAGAAGCGCTTGTTAAAGCTGGCGCGGCTGTGGTGCAACCCTCTGCACAGCTTACGGTCGACTCCTCAAAGCTTGCGCGAATCAGTGGCACTGAAAAAGCGAAAGACGCCGAAAAACTTGATACGGCCAAGCTTGATGCGATCAAGGCGAAAATTGAAAGCGGTGATTTCGAAATCGACTACAGTATGATCGCGTCCCAGTTGGCAAGTCAGTCCGTGAGGCGTGGTCCGAGCGGTCGGTAATCCAAATCCATTGATCGAAGCGCTTCCGATCAACTTTCTTATGCTTGGAGGTGTACGGTGACAACAACTGAGCCCGTCGAGCGACAAGGAGACCCTCTGAGTCTCCTTTTTGATTTTTCGGAAGCCATTGCCCATCAACGGGAAGCACTCGCCAAGCGGGATTGGTTAAAGCTTCAAAACAGTATTCGAACACTGCAGCAAGCGATGCACCAGATCGCGAGTTTTCCGGGCGGGGCAGAAGGCCTGCGCCACCAATTGCTGGCGTCGGATGGTCAAGAAAGACAAACGGCGGATCGTTTGATTGAAAAAGTGATGGTTGAACGCCGATCGTCAGCCGAACTCATACGCTTGCAGCTACAACGCTTTCAAGCCCTTCAAGCCATGACTTCGCTCGGAGAGGATGCCGCGACATACACCGAAACCGGTGGGGGTCAAGGCCGCGGGAGTCGCCTTTCAACCTGGGTTTAAGGGCGCGGCAGCATCACAAAGGCCTCAGGCAGCGTCGCAAAGGCGTAAGGCAGCTTCGAGAAGGCCTAATCGTCCCGGCTTTCGGCTTGCTCTTTGGAGAGCATGCCCCGGAGGCGAACGAGGGCCTGGGTGTGTAATTGAGAAATACGGCCGGGTGTGAGTTCCATCACATAGGCAACTTCTCGGAAACTCAGGTCTTGCTGATAGTGGAGCGCCAAGACGAGACGCTCGCGTTCGGGCAATTCTTTGAGTTTGTCCTCAATACGATTGGCAAGCTGCTTTTGCTGCAAAGCCTTGGCTTGATCAGCAGACTCATCGATCAAATCGGGAAGCTCATCGTCGACCACCGTGATCGACATGGCTGAATCAAGCACCGCGAAATAATCGTCGATGCTCATGCCAAGGTGCTGGGCGATCTCGGTGTCTTCAGGTGGTCGCCCAAGTGTTTGTCGCAATTCTTCCGCGGTGCGTTCCACAAGGGTCAACTTGTCGCGAACATGGCGCGGGATCACGTCTTCATCACGCAATGAATCGTAAATCGACCCTCGGATCCTTGCCTTGGCGTAGGTCTCAAAGGATGCGCCTGGCTTGGGCTCGTAACGATTAATCGCATCGAGCAAGCCCATCATCCCTTCCTGAATCAAATCGTCGAGTTGGACGTTTCGGGGCAGTCGGGAGGCGACCTGCATGGCAATGCGCCGCACCAAGGGGGCAAACTGCTTCAGTTGAGCCTCAACAGAAGGTTTACTTTGACTATCGTAACCGCGTGCCCGCATGGCGCTTTAGGAATGGAAAATCATCGATCCGAGCGCTTATTGGGCAAACTCGGAAGATTCCTGTTTTGAATCGCTCGCAGCATCCCAGTCACCCAGCGGATCCGAGGCTTGCCCGCTCGCAGCGTTTGCATCCTGCAAGACACCTTCAGGGAATATTCTCCCTGCCATCATCCGATAGAGGCTGGCGGGCACAATCATCTCGCCGGTTTCTTCATCGGCACTTGCAAACTGCATCGCCCGCACCCAGCCCTGATGTTCAAGGGGTTGGTCCATCAGTTCGTAGGAACGCGCCTGCAGGCTCTCAAAACCTTCATGACCAGCTTCGGCAGAGCCTCCCCCAACGGTCAGCACAGGTATTGGCGAACCGCCAAAGAGCACCGCAAGCTCGTGCACCATATGAATACTCTTTTCAAGTGCCGATTCATCAGTCCCTGAAATCAAAATATGATTCATATCGTCGGCGTAGAGCTGATGCGTGCCACGGTGCGGATCTGTACTTGCCACAATCACCACATCAACATCGATACCGGCTTTGAGCAAACGCTCAGCAAGCGTGGGCAGCTTAGCCTTTTTATCTTCTTTGGCGCGCCGCAACTTCGTGGCGACGCAGTACCACAGCTTATCGCCCACCTGGCGAACCGCCTTATCGATACTGATCGAGCCGGCAAACACCTGCCCCAGATCATAGCGAACAGGATAGGGCGTGCCTCCCATTAAATGACGGTTGGTGAGCGGTACCTCATCGACCAAGAGCACACGTTGACCGGCGCGCCTTAAGGCATTGGCCGCGCCCAGCGCGACCATCACGGTTGGGTCACCGGGCAGTGAACTCACGAGACACCAGAATCTGGCCAACCCTTCGCCAAAAAGCTGGCGAAGGCCTGCGGCCTGATCGGTCTGGCCAAGGCTTACTGCGGGCGCTTGATGTTCTGTCATGATGGGCGTCTACACATGGTTACTTGGCCTTCTTCATCCACTCGGAGATGTTATCAGCAATCATCGCCGGAACAACTTCGTCGTTGGGCACGAACTCGCTTGAGTGGGACCTCGGCGAGAGCGACCGGTGGGCGAGATAATTCGGATCTGCAACATGCAAGTCCTCAGGTACTTGTTGGCCGTTGCCAATAAATAGGAGCGGCAGGTCATGCCGGATAAGGCAGTCCACCGAAGGGGCTAGGCTCATGGCCTCATCAACCTTGGTGATCAGAGCGGCGTGGATCCCATTGCTCTTGCCCTGGGAGTGAGCCTGAATCACATCTTGCATGGTCTGCAAGCTTGTGGTGGCCGACATCACCAAAAGTCGCTTCATGCTTTTGTATCCGTCGGCCAACACTTTCAGTTGTTCGACCATTTTCACATCGCGTTGGCCCATGCCCGCTGTATCGATCAGTACCACATGAAACTTCTCAAGCTCTTGCAGGCGTCCAGCCAAATCTTCTGCATCGCGCAACGCGGTCACCGGTAAGCCTAAAATTTTCGCAAACACGCGAAGCTGTTCAAGGGCGCCAATCCGGTAGGTGTCAGTCGATAACAAGGAAACCGATTTGCGGCCAAAGCGCATCACGCATCGGGCCGCAATTTTTGCAACCGTGGTGGTCTTGCCCACCCCCGTCGGTCCGATAAAGGCAAAAACGCCGCCCTGATCAAACATGGCAACCGGGTCAATGGTCTTGATACGGTTGGCGAGCGGGCGACGCAGCGTCGCAATCAGGGCGGCTTGCTCGTCGACTTCGCCAACCTCCTCAAGCAGCGAGGTGGCGAGCGCGGGCGAAAACCCCGCTGCGAGCAGCTTTTTTAACATCTCAGCGCGCCCCGGTGAGACGCCTTTGAGTTGTCCCCAGGCGTTGCCCGCGATATGCGATTCAAGCAGATGTTTGACTTCGGCCACCTGGCCCATGAGCTTTTCAGCAAGCTGATTTAATGCGGGCTGCCCTTGCGGACCAGCGCTGGCGGGTGCCTGTGGACCGGGTTGTTGCGGGGCGATCGCAGGGTTTGCAGCAAGCCCCGGGGCTTGACCGCTCGATAGATTTTGTGGCTGCCCAACGCCATTGCTGCCTTGTCGCGACCGCGATGCACCGGTTTCAGAATGAAAGTGCGCCGCTGCCACCTCAGGGGCGAAGACCGGCGAGCCATCGGGGTTGCGCATGGGCGACGTGGCCACGTCGGCAATCACGAGCTTGTGGTTGGCAGTTCGAATCGCTGAATCAGACATTTGCCGCAAACCCTCGGGTCGCGGTGCACGGTCAGCGGCCGAAGACACTGGGATACCCTCTTGAAAGCCACCTGCATCGGTGCGCGGGCGCTGGCTAAACACGGGCTGTACAGCGGGCCCCTGGCTTCTTGCGGTGGCTCGGGGCGCAATCTCCTTGAATTGGTCCTGCGCCATGGCGATGATTTCGATACCGTCGTCGACTTCGCGGTTTGAGAGCAAAATCGCATCGGGCCCAATGGCTTGTTTCACCATCGAGAGGGCCTCGGTGGCGGTGGCCGCAACAAAACGCCTCGGACCTAGCTGACCACTTGCGCTCACTGATTTGCTCCCTGACGCGAGCAGATGATCCGGTGAAAGGCTAGATCACCCTCGGTGGGCATTTCATTCATGCCGAGCATGATCACATGTGGTCGCACTTTCCTGGCAATTCGAGAGAGGGTGAGACGATTGCGCGCCGAGGCTACGACGACGGGAGGAAGTCCGAGCGACTCCATGTCGTCGACCACAGCGGCCACCTCTTCTTCAAAAAAGCGCTGCAGACCGGGTTCGATGGCACCATCGGGCGCCACAGGCAAATTACCTACGGCTTGCTCGATGATGCGTTCAAAGTCGGGGTGAACGGCTGAGACCCGCATGCTTGAAGATTCCCCAAAAACCTCCTGAACAATCGTTCGGCGCAGCGCAAAACGCAAAGGCCCAAGCAGTTGCACCGGCAGGGGGTCTTTGCCGCCTTGTTCGGCTGCGACTTCGAGCACGCTTCTGAAGTCACGCACCGGCACACCCTCTTCGAGCAGTAACTGCAAAAGCTTTTGCACCACTTGAAGGCTGACAACTTTCGGTACGGTGTCCTCAACAAGCTTGGGAAAGCGGGTACGGAAGTGTTCAACAAGGTCTTGCACTTCCTGGCGTCCGAGCAACTCGTGCGCTTGCAGCCTCGCCACCTGATCAAGGTGCGTCGCCAACACGACCGAAGGCTCAACCACGGTGTAGCCAAGGCTCAGGGCCGTGTCGCGCTGGTTGGGGAAAATCCACACCGCCGGCATTTTAAAGGTGGGGTCGAGCACACGAATGCCGTCGAGTTGCGGGGGGTCTGAACTGGGTTCAATCGCAAGCAAGCGGTCGGGCAAAATCTGCCCTCGGGCAACCTCGGCACCATAAATCATGATCCGATAGTTTTCAGGAGGCAATTGCAGGTTGTCGCGCACATGTACCGAGGGAATCAAAAACCCAACCTCGCCAACAAACTTCTTGCGAATCGCCCGAATCCGCTTGATCAGATCCGACTGATCGCCCGCATCGACCAGACGAATCAGGCGATAGCCGAGCTCCAGGGCAAGGGGCTCAACCACAGGCACATCATTCCAGTTGACTTCTTCGCTAGGCGATGCGGCGGCAGCAGCAGCCTTGGCAGCCTGTTGAATTTCAGCTTTAGCGCGACGCTGAAGCGCGTAGCCCACTGCAGCAAAAACAATTGCAAACGTGATAAACGCAAAATGAGGCATGCCAGGGATCATCCCAAGCACGCCAAGAATAATAGCCGCAAGATAAAGCGGATAAGCTGAGGCGCCAAGCTGACTTGCCACCTGCTGGCCGAAGTCTTCATCGGTCGATACCCGGGTCACCACGATACCTGCGGCCACCGAGACAATCAGTGCAGGCACCTGGGCCACAAGACCGTCACCCACCGCCAAGGTCGCATAGGTTTCAAGCGCCTTCATGAAGGGAAGGTTGAATTGCAGCATCCCAACACCAATGCCGCCGAGCAAGTTGATGATCAAGATGATGATGCCTGCGATCGCATCGCCTCGCACAAATTTGGATGCACCGTCCATCGACCCGTAGAAGTCAGCTTCTTGTGCGACTTCGGCGCGTCGTCTGCGGGCCTCGTCCTCACGGATCATCCCGGCATTCAAATCGGCATCGATGGCCATTTGCTTGCCTGGCATGGCATCCAAGGTAAAGCGCGCCGACACTTCGGCCACACGGCCCGCACCCTTGGTGATGACCACAAAATTAATGATGGTGACCACCAAAAACACGATCACACCGACCACATAATTGCCGCCCACCAGCACCTGCGCAAACGACTCAATCACCTTACCTGCGGCATCAGGCCCGGTATGTCCCTGCATCAATACCACGCGGGTTGAGGCAACATTAAGCGAGAGTCTCAGGAGGGTAACCACGAGCAAGATCGTGGGGAAGGCCACCATGTCTTTGAAGGACTTCAACTGCAGCGCCGTGAGCAAAATGATCATCGACACGCCGATGTTGAATGTGAAAAACACATCCAAGGCCAGCGGCGGGAGCGGCAGCAACATAAGCCCCAGCACCAGCAACACCAGCAAAGGAGCCGCGGTCTGAGATAACGGAATCTGGGACAAAGCCCCAGCGACGAATGCGCGCATTTGGCGAAGTGTAGATCGGACTAAACGAAAAACGGGAACTGCCCGTAACCCTCAACATGAACTCAGCTAAGTCTAGGATTGCACCTTATGACCCGAGCCCTACTTTAGGGGGGGTGAGGCGCGCATACGACGCCCAAAGCACCGGCGGTCAAACCACGGGCGCCCAAATCACGGACG
>Ga0214923_10008247_pt1 | contig 11161 bp, 11 predicted proteins | sample LL1510_MetaG_FD_177993 | JGI IMG/M metagenome (GOLD analysis project Ga0214923, IMG submission 177993) | Freshwater microbial communities from Lake Lanier, Atlanta, Georgia, United States - LL-1510 | ecosystem: Environmental > Aquatic > Freshwater > Lake | place: USA: Georgia | collected... | reverse complement strand
AGCGTGCTTTACTTTATTGCAAACATGAAGTAATTCAGTTCTATCAGCATGCAGGATTGTAATATGGCCCATTTTCCTACCGGGTTTAGTTTCTTTTTTCCCGTAAATATGTACAAAGCAGTGATCAAGAGATAAAACATCTTCCAAGCCTTTATACACTGCGTTTCCACTAAAAGTGGGCGCGCCAATTAAATTTAACATAACTGTTGGTGCAATAGGTTCGGTATTTCCCAATGGATAATTGAGTAGGATTCGCCAAAGCATATCGAATTGACTACAATAATTACCTTCAATTGTATGATGGCCGCTATTATGCACCCTGGGAGCAGTTTCGTTTACCCAAATATCCTGTTGTGCATCTATCATTAATTCAATTGCGAATAAGCCAGCACTTTTAAAAGATTGAACAACTTTGATTGCAATGGCTTCCGCTTTCCAATAAACCTTTTCGGGTAAAGTGGCAGGGCTAATCTGGTAATCTAATTGATTCAAATAGGGTTCCATAATCATTTCTACCGGAGGATATATAGCAATATCTCCTTTTTCATTCCTTGCAACCAACATAGAAATTTCTCGCTCAATTGCTATTTTCTTTTCCAAAACAGCGGGTGCATCAAATGCGAGAGGCAAATCATCTTCATCTTTCAATATTTGAACCCCTCTTCCATCATAACCACCTTTATTTAATTTATGAACAGCAGGAAGTCGGTGTAAATATTGGGAAAGTTCAGCTTTATTTTGGGTGACTATATAATCTGCTGTTGGAATTTGATGTTGAATATAAAAATCCTTTTGTGCAATTTTATTTTGAATGGTTTCTAAAATATCTGGATGAGGAATAACTCGAACTCCATCCTTTGCCAATTGCTTTAGTGCTGGAACATTCACATGTTCAATTTCAATAGTCACTACATCCAAACCTTTACCGAAATTATACACTTGATCATAATCATTGATATCACCCAGCACAAAATGATTACATAGATGTGCTGAAGGACAATCAGCAGATTTTTCCATTACATAAGTTTCAACAGGATAATTTGCTGCTGCCTGCAATAGCATCTTTCCAAGTTGTCCACCCCCCAAAATACCCGCCTTTTGCATTGATTTTTAATTGAAATTAATCAGATCTGATACAAAGTTAGTCCCCTTATCGAAAACTATATGATTAAATATACATATTTCAGAAAATACATATATAATTTGTAATTGAGTATTTTAATAATATTTTACCAGATTCATCGTTTAACAACCAGTAATTTTATGTTGGTATGCGATTATATATTCTCCTCCTGTTACCATTTTTGTTTCCAACACTAACTAAAGCTCAGATAGTTAGCATGAATATCCCTTTTGCTTCAACAAATAGGCATGCCGCTGGAAATCGGGAAGATGTTTTGAAAAGAGAATTTGCAGAAAAAAATCTTTCCTGGCCAGCGAAACAATTGTATATACGCAGTTTTAAGTTTGATAGTCAATTAGAAGTTTGGGTAAGAAATAATTTTTCTGAACCCTTCCAATTATTTAAAACATACAAGATTTGTACTTTATCCGGCTCATTAGGTCCAAAGCGATTCGAAAATGATTATCAGGTTCCTGAGGGTTTTTATTTCATAAATGAGTTTAGACCCAGAAGTGAATTCCATATGGCCTTTGGTATTAATTACCCAAATGCGTCCGATGCGCTTCTTTGTGACTCTGTAAAGCCAGGAGGTGGTATTTTCATTCATGGGAGTTGCGTAACTACCGGTTGCATACCAATAAAGGATGATCCTATCGAAGAGGTTTATTTTTTGGCAGCTCAGGCGAAAGAGTTAGGTCAGGATTTTATACCCGTTCATATATTTCCTATACGCTACCATACTCCCAAAAGTGAGCAATTTATGGCAAAAGCTACGCGTGATAACTATGAATATCACCGATTTTCAGCCCGTTTACAGCAGGCGTTCGACTATTTTGAGCAGCACCATAAACTTCCCTCTATTGCAATTAATGATAAAGGGGATTATGTGATATTCTAATTTTTCCGCCGTTCATCCGATTCGGTTTCATACTCTTGCCGTCTTTCTATAACTTTACGCAGCATTAGTTTTATAATTCAACTAACATAAACTCATTATGAAAGACCCTATTATTCGGGTAAATAACCTCAAAAAAAAGTATGGAGATTTTGATGCGGTAAGAGGTATAAGTTTTGATGTTGCTGAAGGTGAAATATTTGGATTATTAGGGCCTAACGGAGCAGGAAAATCAACTACACTCGAAATTATTGAAACGCTTCGACAAAAAACTTCTGGAGAAGTAATCGTTAATGGATGGAACCTGGATTCCCACCCTAATGAAATAAAAAAGATTATTGGTGTTCAGTTACAGACATCTGGATTTTACCCCAACCTCAATTTATCTGAGTTAATTGATATGTTTTCGGGTTTATATAACAGGGATATTCGACCCATGGAATTGCTGGAAAAAGTGAATTTAGAAGATAAGAGTAAATCCAAATACAAAGAATTAAGTGGTGGTCAGAAGCAAAGATTTTCCATAGCAACTACGCTCATTAATCAGCCTCAAATAATTTTTCTAGATGAGCCCACTACTGGACTCGACCCACAAGCGCGAAGAAACTTATGGGATTTAATTCGGGATATTCGCTCGCAGGGTACCACCATAATCATTACTACCCATTATATGGATGAAGCTGAAGTTTTATGCGATCGGGTAGCAATCATAGACAAGGGAAAAATTATAGCTATGGACAAACCAGCCCAATTAATTGATCAATTACTTGAGAGTGGATTCGAAAAAAAAGGTGAAGTAAAAAGAGCAAATCTAGAAGATGTTTTTATACAAATGACCGGACATCTATTAAGAGAAAATTAATAATCATACGAATGGAAAATTTACAATACCCAATAGGAAAATTTAGTCCTACCCCCTTTTCCGATACTGCTTTGGTATCTGCAATCCAGGATATTGAACAGCTACCGGAAAATCTGGAAAATGCACTCTTGAATTTGGATGAAGCCCAGCTTCATACACCATACCGGGAAGGTGGATGGACGGTACATCAATTGGTTCATCACATTGCCGACAGCCATATGAATGCATTTATCAGAACCAAATGGGCATTAACAGAAACAAATCCTACCTTGAAAGCATATGATGAAAATGCCTGGAGTACGCTACCCGATGTAGAATTGGTTCCTGTCAATGTTTCTGTTACCCTTTTGTTTGCGCTTCATAAACGCTGGAGTGTTTTATACAAAAGTTTAACTGCTGAACAATGGAACCTAACCATTCACCATCCTGTTAGTGGCAGAGATATGAGCATATGGTTTTTACTATCATTATATTCCTGGCATGGAAAGCACCATGTAGCTCATATCACCTCTCTTAGAAATAGAAATAATTGGTGATGGAAAGAGATCTTAGATGGAAAACGATTAAATCTGAATACTTATATCAAAAAAACTGGCTCAATATTCGTGTTGATACCTGTGAAAAGCCAGATGGTATGATTGTTTCTCCCTATTATGTTTATGAGTTTACTGATTGGGTATGTGCATTTGCGATTACAGCAAATCAAGAAATTATTTTAGAAAGACAATACCGGCATGCGTTGCAACATACAGGCCTCGAGTTACCGGGTGGTTGTGTGGATGCTTCTGATCCGGATAAAGCATCTGCCATTGCTCGGGAATTGTTGGAAGAAACAGGTTATCAATTTGATAATTTGGAATGTCTGGGAATAACTTCCTCCAACCCATCTACGAATAGCAACTTAATGTATATGTTTCTAGCAACGGGCGGGAAAAAAATACAGGAACCCCAATTAGATCCGGGTGAAGATATTGAAGTGCAGCTGGTTAGTATGGAAAAATTTATAGAACTATTTAAAAATAATTCATTTATCCAATCGATGCACGTGCATACTATACTTAAGGCACTTGAAAAATTAGGTAAAATTCAATATTAATCAATCTTTTCCAACAGATTCAATTCGCCTACTAAAAATACGCTACCACAAATGAGAATCAGGTCGTTGGAGTCGGCTAATCGGATTGCTTGATCTAGTGCGTCATTAACATTTGTAACAACAGTACCATTTAAATTATATCCTTTTGCCATATCAGCCAACTGCTCGGCAGGCAATGCGCGTGGAATGGAAGCCTGAGTAAAAAAATAAGTAGCGTGAGGAGGCAATAATGCTAACACCTTATCAACTTCTTTATCTTTTACCATCCCAATGATAAGAATCAATTGCCGGAATCTGATTTCATTTACTTGTTTCACCAACCAGCGCATCCCATCTTCATTGTGAGCTACATCGGCAATTACTCGAGGTTGATGAAGCAGCGTTTCCCATCTACCGTGTAAGCCGGTTGTGCTAACTACTTTCTGTAATCCCAAACCAATATGTGTTTCAGAAATAGCATAACCCATCTGTTGGAGAATACGGATGGTTGTTAATACACAGGCAACATTATATTGTTGATAAATTCCGGGTAAATCAAGTATGTACTCATGTTGAGCTAAAGTTGCTTTTTCTTCTAAAACAATCTGAAGTGTATGATTAGATTGCGTAGATAAAACCCTCCAGTTTTCATCGGCCAGATATAATAAATGATTACTATTTTCACCAGAAGTACTGATAAGCTTTTTTTGAAAAACCTTATATAATATAGCATCCATTTTGCCCAATACAACAGGAACCTTCTCTTTGATGATTCCGGCTTTTTCACCGGCAATGGCTTCCAAAGTATTACCTAATAGTTGCATATGATCCCAACCGATACTGGTTATCACACTCACAAGCGGATGAATGATATTGGTGCTATCGAGCCTACCTCCTAAACCAGTTTCAATTATCGCAATATCTACCGGATTACTTGCAAAATACTCAAATGCCATGGCTACTGTAATCTCAAAAAAAGATGGCTGTACCGATTCAATTACGGGAATCATCTTTTCTGTAAAGCGAACCACAAAATCTTCCGAACAGGGAATACCATTGATTCTTATCCGCTCCCGAAAATCTTTTAAATGAGGAGAAGTATAAAGTCCGGTAGTAAATCCTGCTTCCTGCAATATAGCTGCGAGCATATGACTAACAGAACCCTTTCCGTTAGTTCCGGCAACATGAATTGTTTTTATTTTTTGATGCGGGTTACCCAAAAATTCACATAGAGTGATTGTATTCCCGAGATCAGCTTTATAAGCAGCTGCACCCAATCTGCTAAACATGGGTAAGGTATCGTATAAATATGACAGTGTTTCTGAATAATTCATACAAATAAATCTCTAAGCAAGATAACTAATCCTCTGATTTTAGCAGGAAGTAAACGGAGGTTTAGGTATGACTGTTAAGAAAAGAGGCATATACATCATAGCCAAATCGGATTAGTGTGAGTAAAATAACAAATAGAAATAGACGACGTATGAAAATATTTCCTTTTGATATTGCCATTTTTGCTCCTAAAAAGCCGCCCAATCCATTTGCAAAAGACATGGGTATTGCAATTGTCCAGATTATGGAACCTTTTAAAATGAATAAAGCGATAGATCCGAGGTTGGTACTTACATTCACCAGTTTTGCATTTGCACCCGCCTGTAGAAAATCCATACCTAAAAAACTAATAAAAGCCATCATAAAAAAACTTCCAGCACCGGGTCCAATAAAGCCATCATAAAAGCCCAATAAAATACAAATCAGTAGCATTCTTGTGCGATATGCACGATCTGAAATATTTTTTTGCTTTTGCTGTCCCCAACTTGAGTTGGTAAATGTGAAAATCGCTACTCCGGTTAAAGCAATCAGAATAATGGGCTTCATCCATTTGTTACCAATACTACTCAAAAGAGCAGATCCTGCAAATGCAGAAATAAATGCCAATAAACAATAGGCAAGCATAGTTTTCCATTGAAGGGAGAGTCTTTTCATATATTGCATTACAGCCAAAGTTGTTCCGCATATAGCCGGTATTTTCAATGACCCAATAACTGTAGCAACGGGTAATTGTGGTAACAAAATTAAGCTGGCAGGGGTTTGAATCAATCCACCACCACCCGCAATTGCATCAACCCATCCTGCTAAAAATGCAAATAAACATAATAGAAGTAAGGTAGTTGCAGAAATCGTCATTTGATTTTTGATCTAAATAAATTAGTAATAAAATTTTTCAATTTTGCTGGATTAATATTTGCCAATAACAATCCGATTGTTACCCAAATGCCACTAATCCAGTGATGAATAGTTAGACTTTCACCCAACCAAAGAACAGCTTCAAAAGAACTTATAATTGGAATCAGATTGCCAAATAGTACGGTTCTGCCTATACCAATTTTTTCAATGGAAGCGTTCCAACACAAAAATGAAATTACAGAAGTACCTGCTCCTAAATATAAAATGGTAATGAGTAAAGAATTTGTAAACTGAACGGATACTCCCTGCTGCAATTCAAATAACCAGGCAGGTAAAAGGAATAGGCTGCCAATACCAAAAATGGTAAATAAGTAAGCATAGGGAGAAATTTCAGGAGATTTTTTTCTAAAAAGGATATTGTATACTGCAAAACAAAATGCACCCCCAAGCACCCAAAGATCTCCCTTTGAAAAGTGAAACTGAGCGAGGTTATGCCAATTGCCTCGTGATAAAAGCCATAAAATACCAATGAAACACAGAATCATTCCTGTTATTCGGAATGGGCCAGGCTTTTCTTTTAAAAAAAAATATGCCAGTATTGTACTCATAATAGGTGAGGAGGTGGTACCTATTAATGCAAGGTTAATGGCAGTAGTGTAGTGTCCGGCTACATAAACCAGTGTATTAAACAACGAAATGCCAAATAAGGCAGCAAACAATAAATTGGGTAAATTCCTCACTATTAATTTTCTCTCGGCCAGAAAGCTTCGATAAGCAATTGGGAAAAGTAAAAAAGTAGCTAAAGTCCAGCGATAAAATGCAAGTGAGATCGGAGTAATTTGTTTATTTACTCCCCGAGCGATAACAAAATTTCCTCCCCAAATAATAACAGCAACCAGGGCAAGTAAAATGCCAGACAATTCCTGTTTATGATAATTGATATGGTTTTTTTCAGACAAGGAGAACTATCTTTTATTTGCCTCCGGCAAAATCTAATTCAAAATTTCCGGTAATTCTTTCCATAGAAGGATTAAAATATCCAAATTTCAAGGTTGGAAATTCATCTCTGATGGCTTTAAATAATTGTTGGATTCCCATCGAGTTTCCGGTTTCAGAAAGATTCATTTTCCCTAAATACCAATCTGGATCAATATTAAAATTTCTCCATTGAATCATCCGTAAACCTGTATCCAATATAAACTTGCGGAGCGCTTCATATTCAGCTTCCGTATCCGTTATTCCGGGAAAAACAAAATAATTAATACTTGTCCAGCCTCCTGCATCTCGAACTACCTGTAAACTTTTTCGTATATCTTCAAAAACATAATTATTAGGACGATAATACTTTTCGTACAGATGTTTTTGAACAGAATTGGTACTCACCCGTATGCTATTCAAACCTGCGTTACATAAAACTTGAACGGCATCCGGATTACTTCCATTTGTATTGATATTAATACTTCCTCGTTGTGTATGCTTTCTAATTTCTGTTATAGCAGCAGCGAGGGTTTCCCACATTAACAGAGGCTCACCCTCACAACCCTGTCCGAAACTTACAATAGGAAAAGGTGCATTTATCAAATGAGGTACAGTAAATTCAACAATTTCATCAACAGTTGGCTTAAAAGTTAATCGATCCTGTGTACTAACAATACTTTCCTCAGCGGGCTGAAAGGAAATACAACCAATACAATTTGCATTACACGCAGGGGAAGATGGGACCGGGCATTCCCAGCGACCTAGTGCCAGATTGCGGGCAGCTGGACAATGATAGGTATTGCAGCAATTATTAATTAAGTGCTGAACAAGTCGATTATTGGGATAAGCCTGGAGCATCTGCTGTGCACCTTTCGAGATATCGTTTAATTGATACCCAGAAGCTTCCTGCCGAATATCATTTTCAATTCGAACAGCTGTTACATATACTTGTTGATCTCTCCATCCGGCTGCAGTGTAACAAAATAATGGAAGTGTAGGAGCATCAGGCAAAGTTTCGTATGCGGCGAGCAATAAACCAGTGTGAGCAGGAGGGATAAAAGCCGCAACAGCCCATCCTTTTTCGCATAGACGAAGAGTTCCATCCTTCACATCCATGCCTATTCCTCTTCTACCAGGTAATTCATATAAATTCCCCCCCTCAGGTAATGCTATCCAACTTTCATCGTCAACCGGATGAGCATCCCACCCTGATCTTCCAATGGCAAATAATGTTTCATCTTCAAAAATATTTCCTTGTCCGTCGGAATATAAAAGAAATGGAGTATCAGTTGGGCGCATTGAGCAAAATTAAAGGATAACTGTTAATCGCCTGCTCGATTATGAAAACTTATTTAACGAGCCTTTGCTTGCAAAAGGCATTAACTTCAGCTTCTTCATCTGAAGAAACTCCATCTGATAATTCCTTTTGAAAAATTCGATTATTTGTGTAATCAATTGTAAGCAAGCCGTCTTTGATTATTATATTCCGAATGTTATTCCAACTGTAAAATTTTTGTGGAAAATGATTAAAGGTAATTCCATCATCATCCAAACCAATTTCAACTGGTATATGGGTTTGATTTTCAAAAATGGCACAAATAATATAAAAGAATGCCAGATAAAAACAGTGGGGTATCAAAAACCAACTTACTCCGGCAATAGCTATGGGCCACATCAATTTCGGAAATTCATCAGCTTTTTTTCTGGCTAGTTGATAATAAATAGAAATAATAATACATATTAAAAGAATAATCAGGGGAATTTGCGCAATCGATAAATGCGTAATAATAAAAGCGATAGCAATAAGAAATAATATGCCTATGAGAAACAAACTGGCATAATGGGCAGGCTTTCTTCCATTATTTGCCAAAACCAGTACATAGGGATATTCTGATGAGCGCATAGATTCAGGAATGATTATGAACCATAATATTACATAATCTCCAAAGGATTCGGGCACCCACATTGCTGTCCCAATCGGTTTGACCTACACTTACTTCAACCAAATCAAAACCAATAAGTCTTCTTCCAGATAAAGTAATTTTTTTAACGAGGTACATTACTTCTTCCAATTCAAATCCTCCGGGAACGGGTGTTCCGGTATTTGGACAGTATTTTCTATCTAATCCATCCACATCAAAACTTAGATATACCTGCTGGGGAAGATGATTAATCATTTCGTCAACAATTGATTTCCAGGTTTCACCTTCAAATTTACGATGCTGAATTGCACTATCCAGGTAAGTAATAATCCGAAAATTACTATTACAAATCTCCTGCCATTCCTCTTCCGAATAATCTCTGATCCCGGCTTGTACTAGTTTTGTTATTGCGGGTATTTCACGCAATGCGTTTTTCATGATGGAAGCATGTGAATACCGAAAACCTTCATATTCATTTCTTAAATCACAATGTGCATCAATTTGCAACACGCCAAATTCCCCATATACTTCAGACAAAGCTTTCAGGTAGCCCAAAGGTGTACTGTGATCACCCCCTAACAAGCCAACCAATTTTCCCTGATTCAGTAAAGTTCGGGTTTGTTGATAAACCCAGTCATTCATGAGTAAATTGCCTTCATTTATCTCTTTGAGACTTTTACACATGAATTTATTCTGTTCTACATCATCGCCCCGGGAAATATAATTGATGTATAATTCTGCTTCTTTACGGAGGTAATCGCTTTTCAATAAAATGCGCTTATCAACCTCCCGCATAAAAAATCCTTGTTTCCAACCATTGTTTCCATCTGAATCAAAAATATCAACCTGTTTACTCGCCTTAAAAATATGTTCAGCTGCGCGTGATGTACCTGCACCATAACTAACAGTAACTTCCCAGGGAACAGGTAAGATAACTAAACGGGCTTCCTCTTCTGAAAATGGTAAACCAAAAATATTATTTTGTGTATTTCCAACTGCGTTGGGATCGAACTGTGAGTGCTGGGACATATTGTTAAGAAAGCGATTACAAAGTTAACCGGTTTCAGAATATCCCGAACAGTCATTTTCTGCCATTTCTGAATATTTTTGAAAAATCTTGTTTTACGAACAAATAAGAAAAAGAATCAACACTTTCACAAATCATATTCAAATATTACAAAAAGGAGAAGTATCGCCTTCATCCCATTACTGAAATTGAGTTAACTTTGCGTGGTAAAGAGGAATGTATGAATAAATTAAGTATTGTTTTACTTGTTTTAATTGCTGCTGCAATTGTTGTGTTGATTAGTTATACCGGAGACTTAACCACCTATGAAACCATCGCCTCGGCAAAGCAAAAACCCGGAAAATTCGTTAATCTGATTGCAAAAATTGACCATGCTTACCCGATGGAATACGATGCAGTTAAAAACCCTAATTACCTCAGTTTTGTAGCAATAGATTCGTTGGGAAATAATGTTAAAGTGGTGTATCATAATAACAAACCTACCGATATGGAAAAAAGTGAGCGACTGGTTTTAAAAGGTAAGATGCAGGGTGATTATTTTGATTGCAAAGACATTTTAATGAAGTGTCCATCCAAATATAAAGATGCTCCGGCTAAACAAGTATCAGCATTAAATAGGTAAAACGAATCACTCTACTTAAAGTAAGCATCTTACATGAAATATATCGGAGAACATCTATTACCTGGTCAAATTGGTCATTTCTTTTCTTTACTGTTTTTAGTTTCAGCTGGCGCAGCTTCAATAGCCTTTTTTTCAGCATTTAAACATCCGAAAGATTCGCCAACATATAATAGCTGGAAAAGATTGGCACGCATGATTTTCTTTGTTGAAACCTTATCTGTATTGGCGCTTTTTATTACACTTTTCTACATCATTTCCCATCATTACTTCGAATACAAATATGCTTTTAACCATAGTGATAAAAGTCTGCAATTTGAGTATTTGCTTAGCTGTTTTTGGGAAGGCCAGGAGGGAAGTTTTATGCTTTGGGCATTCTGGCATTGTATGTTGGGCTGGTGGTTGATTCGAACAAAATCTTATTGGGAGTCAGGTGTATTAGGTGTTATTAATCTGGCACAATTTTGCTTAGC